>Ga0265314_10000175_pt1 | contig 95088 bp, 77 predicted proteins | sample 4126metaG_FD_203106 | JGI IMG/M metagenome (GOLD analysis project Ga0265314, IMG submission 203106) | Rhizosphere microbial communities from Carex aquatilis grown in University of Washington, Seatle, WA, United States - 4-1-26 metaG | ecosystem: Host-associated > Plants > Roots > Rhizosphere >...
CGCATTCATGAAGGTGCGGTTGGGAAGGTCCGCTGGCCGTCCACGCCGACCTGTTTCGGCTGGCAACAAGGGGCCGATCCGGGCCCATTCAGCATCACTCAGTTCGTGCCGGTGCATTCCACGACGACGCCACCGGATGAGCTATCGCGCAAATTTTTGGTCGCCGAATTTGGGGACAGGTCCTAGATCATTGAATGCCCGACGCCCGCAAGATGATCTGCGGTATCGAGCACTGCAATCCGTCGCCTGATGCAGCCGGGGACGAAACGAAATCGGTTTGACCGCGCTCGGAGACTTTGCAATCGGTCGCGTCTGACGAATCGAACGTGAGGATGGTGTCCGTGAAGATCACCTCGGACACCGGTGCCGACGAGTACTCCTCGATCACGAAGTAGGCGAGATTCTGTGCCTGGTCTTTCATGTCTATGCTGTAGGTCACCGTTTGGGCCGTCTGCTCGTCGATCACAGTCTGTGTCCAGGTGCTGCCGGAAAGCGCCATGTCGATGTCCAGCGTGTCGCACACGTTGACGGACATGATGGCGCCGCCGTCGCACCCGGTGTAGCCCGACACCTGGCCGTTCGTATTGACGTACTGACCGGAGATCCACCACGTCGAATAGCTCCGTGGCTCTTTTCCGGGCGCGCACGAAGAACCCCACGTCAACACGGGCTGCAGCACGCCGTTGTCGATCGGATCGAAATTGACACCGTCGGGTTGAAGACCCGGCCAAAGGAACAGCGTGCCCGACGCGGGCGGCGTCGGCGGCACCACCAGTTTCGTCTGCAGGCGCACGATCTGATGCGGCGATTTGGCCCAGATTCTCACCGTGCCGTTCCCGCTAACCGTACCGCCGGGTGCCTGGGTGCCAATCTGCTGCGCTGGCGCCGCGTAGCAACTCGTGCTGCCTCCGGTGCCCTTGGTTCCGCCTGTTCCGGCCGTGCCACCCGTGCTCGTCGCGCCGCCGGTGGAGTTGCTGCCCCCTGTGTTGAACGTGCCACCGGCTGCTTGGGCACCGCCTGTGCCGTGGCTGCTGCCGCCCGTCCCCGGAAGCGCGCCGCCCGTGCCGGCGGTCGTGCCGCCGGTACCAGGGCTGCTGCCGCCCGTGCTGGTGGCGCCGCCTCTGCCCAGCGTGCCTCCGACGCCGTTCGTGCCGCCGCCCGTGCTGGTGGCGCCGCCTCTGCCCAGCGTGCCTCCGACACCGCTCGTGCCGCCGCTGCCGAGGTTGCCGCCCGTCCCCAGCGTGCCCGCGTCGGGTCCGGCTGCGCCACCCGTACCACTGGAACCGCCGCTGCCGACGGTAGCGCCGCCGAAACCAGCCGTCGTGCCGCCGGACCCAACGGCAGCCGTGCCGCCCGTTCCCTGCGCCGAGGTGCTTCCGCCACTGGCCGAGACGCCCCCGCTATCGCGGGCATCCGGGTGTGAAGAGGCAGCGTCGCCGTGACCCGACCCGGGCTCGCTCGATTCGCAGCCTGCGAAGCAACACATGAGAGCGACGGCCCATCTCGACTTGGACATGTTTACCTCCCGTTGCGGTCTCCGTTGCACGGTCACTTGCGGTTTACAGTGGCTCGGTCGTCGAAAGACGGCTCATCTGCGTGTAGCGGCGCCGAGAGCCGGCGCTGACCTGGGCACCGCGGCGAGGCCCTATCGTCGAGCCCCGCAACGACCGCCACGCGACTACCCCGATAACGGAGATCCTGAAAACCACACCTTCCTACACAGAAACCGCGAAGGCGTGGAGGCGTCAGCCGCGCGCGGCTTTGAAGGCGCGCGCGAAGGCAGGCAGGGACCGTTCGATGGTGGCAAGCGAAGCGGTGATCGACAGCCGAAGGTAGCCGCCGCGTCCGAAGCCCACGCCCGGCACCGCCAGCACGCCTTGATCAGCCAGCATGCCCACGAAGGCAACATCGTCGGCGATGGGCGTCTTCAGGAACACGTAGTAACCACCTTCGGGCCTCCGCACGTCGTATCCGGCGTGCGCCAAGCCGTCGCAAAGCAGGTCGCGCTTTCCCTGATACGCGGCCACGTCGACGCACGCGTCGGCGGCCTCGGCCATCACCAGCTGCCACAGCGCCGGTGCGTTCACGAAACCCAAGGTGCGATTGGCGAACGCGCAGGCGGCGAACATTTGGGCCGCGTCGGGAATGCGCGGGGAAAGCGCCAGAAAGCCGATGCGCTCTCCGGCCAGGGCCTGTGCCTTGGACCATGAGTAGCAGATCGCGGTGTAAGAGATCTCCGCCGCGACCTCGGCTTGCTTGTTGCCGTCGTAGACCAACGCCTTGTACGGCTCGTCGCTCACCACGAGCGGGCGGTTGGGCAGGCGGGTTAGCATCGCCTCCAGCTCGCGCAGCAAAGCGGCCGGGTAGAGGCGCCCGGACGGATTGTTGGGCGTGTTGACAATGATGGCGCGCGTGCGGTCGGTGATGGCGGCGGCGATGGCCGCGACGTCGGGCAGGCAGTCGGGGTCGGTCTCCACCACCACCACGCGCCCGCCGTGATTGCCGACGTAGAAGGGATACTCGGCGAAGAACGGCGCCAGCAGGATGACCTCGTCGCCCGGATCCAGAATCGCCTTCAGCACCACGTTGCAGGCCGCGGCAGCGCCGACGGTCATGCAGACGTTGTCGGCCTTGAAATCAAGGCCGGTATCCCCGCGCAGCTTGTCTGCAATGGCGGTGCGCACCTCGGGAAAACCGGGGTTCGGCATGTAGCCGTGGCTGCCGGGAATTCCGCGCGCCACGACCTTGCGCAAGGTTGCCAGGGTCAGCTCGGGCGGCTCCACCTCGGGATTGCCGAGGGTGAAGTCGAAGACGTTCTCGGCGCCGCGTTCCTTCTTCAGGCGCGCGCCTTCCTCGAACATGCGCCGGATCCATGACGCGCGTTCGAGCTGCTCTGCGATACTGCGTGCGACGGGCATCAGCCCTTGAGTATCACATCGCCCCGCAGGACGGCGACACCCTTGGCCTGAAGTACCCCGATGGCCGCATCCGGATCGTCGAACCGGAAGACCAGCACGGCCTTTCCCTGGTGGCCGAACGGAACCGCATACAGGTATTCGATGTTGGTGGGGCTGCCTTCCAAAGCCGAAAGCACGCCCGCCAACCCGCCCGGCTGGTCGGGCACCTCGATGGCGACGACTTCGGTGGTCTTCACCACGTGGCCCTGGGCTTCCAGCGCCCGGGTAGCCTTGGCCGGATCCGAGACGATGAGGCGCAAGATGCCGAACTTCTCGGTGTCGGCCAGGGTCAGCGCGCGGATGTTCACGCCTTGTTGGGCGAGCAGGCGGCACAGACCCGCGACGTGGCCAGGTTTGTTTTCGACGAAGATGGAAAGTTGCTGGATTTTCATGATTGCGCTCGCTTGTCGATGACCCGCTTCGCTTTGCCTTCGCTGCGCTGGATGGTCTGCGGCTCCACCAACGTGACCTTGATGCGGATGCCGATCACTCGTTCGATGGTATCGACCAATTTGTTCGCGAGCGTTTCTAGGGCCCCGACGCGATCGCTGAAGATCTGCGACGTGACCTCGACTTGCACCTCGATTTGGTCCAGGCCGTGCTCGCGGGTGAGGATGATCTGGTAGTGGGGCAGGGTGCCTTCCACCTCCAGCAGCACCGCTTCGATCTGCGACGGGTAGATGTTCACGCCTCGGATGATCAGCATGTCGTCGCTGCGGCGGCCGATGCGGCGCATGCGGCGCAGGCTGCGACCGCACGGGCATTGGCCCGGAACCAGCGCAGTGATGTCGCGTGTGCGGTAGCGAATCATGGGCATGGCGAACTTCGAGAAGGTGGTGAGCACCAGCTCGCCTTCTTCACCGTCGGGCAGGACCCTGCCGGTCTCCGGGTCGATGATTTCCGGATAGAAGTGGTCCTCGAAGATGTGCAGGCCGTCGTGCTGCGGGCACTCGATGGCCACGCCGGGACCGATGATCTCGGACAGGCCGTAGATGTCGAAGGCCTGGATGTTGGTTGCGCTTTCGATGTGCTTGCGCATGGACTGAGTCCACGGTTCGGCGCCGAACACGCCCACCCGCAAGGGCAGCGACTTGAAATCGAGGCCGAGCTGGCCCGCGCGATCCACGATGTGCAGGAAGTAGGTGGGCGTGCAGCAGATGGCGGTCACGCCAAAGTCCTTCAGCACCATGATCTGCCGGTCGGTGTTGCCGCCGGAAATCGGAATCACGGTGGCGCCGATGCCCTCGGCACCGTAGTGCGCGCCAAGCCCGCCGGTGAAGAGCCCGTAGCCGTACGCGTTTTGCACGATGTCGCCCTCGTGCACTCCGCACGCCGCCAGGCTGCGCACCATCACCGAGGTCCATACGTCCACGTCCTTCTGGGTGTAGGCGACCACGATGGGCTTGCCCGTGGTTCCGCTCGACGCGTGAACGCGCACGATGTCTCGCAACGACGTGGCAAACAGCCCGAAGGGATAGGTGTCGCGTAGATCCGTCTTGGTGGTGAAAGGTAGCTTGGCGATGTCGGCCAGCGATTGCATGTCGCCCGGCGAAACCTTGCGGCTTTCCAGTCGCTGTCGGAACAGCGCCACGCGATCGCAGGCGTGCCGGACGATGGTCTGCAGTCGGTCGAGCTGCAGCTTGCGCAGAAGTGGGGTCGGCACAAAGTCCGGGGCGCTGGCTGGATGGTAGATGGGTTTGGCTTCTTTGGTCATGGCGTCTTTCCGATGGCAAAGGATTGTCGGCAATATCGAGGTGCGGCGCAAGCGCGTCGAGCACGGTCAGGGTCAAGCGCTCCGTCTTGCACGGCATTGACTCGTCGGCCTGCCAACCGGATGCCTACGCACGCAGCTCGGCTAAAGGTTCTTCCTGCCGCCGCCGTTCTTTGCTTGACGGGCTCTGGGATCTGCCCGATGGATCCATGGGCCGGGAGGTTACCCATGGGGAAGCTCGCGCGGAGTGTCTTTTCTGATGAGCCGGAATCGGCGGATGCAGCTCGGATTGCCGGTAGGGCTCTCCTTGCGCAGTTCGGCGCCGAGGCGCCGAAAGTGGTGCTCGTCTACGCCACGATGAACCATGACCAGCCCGCCGTGCTGACGGGCCTACGCGATGTGCTGGGCACGGACGTGCCGTTGCTGGGCTGCACCGTTCAGGGGTTGGTGTCCAACGATCGCCTGACCGAGGATGGCTTCGCGCTTGCAGTCATGGGGCTCGGCGGTAGCGACCTAATCTGTGCCGCCGCGGTCGAGCGGGAGATCCAGAACGGCTCCAAGGAAAAGGGGCGCCGGCTCGGACAAACGATCAAGCACAGCCTCGGCCGCGAGCCCAAGGTCGTCCTGCTGCTCTATGATCCCTTGTGCGGAGCCGACGTCGAAGCGGTCCTCGAAGGCGTGCAGCTTGCGGTTGACTGCCCGCTCGTGGGCGGGGCCGCAGGCCAGCCCTGGGGCCCTCCGCGGGAAACATTCCAGTTCTGGGACAGGGAGGTCATTTCTCACGGGGTCGTAGGCATGGCGTTGTCCGGTCCCTTCGCGCTCGAAATCGGCCTGTGCCACGGCACGGCCCCAAGTGGAATCGTCAGCGTGGTCACCAAGGCCGCTGGCAATCACGTGCTGGAGATGGACGGCCGCCCAGCCGGCGACGTTTGGCGCGAAACCACCGGGTGTCGGGGCGAAGATTTGGTCCACCAAAGCCATTTTGCAACCTGGGCTCTCGGCGTGGAGAGGAAGGGGACCGGAGGTCAAATCGAGCGCCTGATTCGCGGCGCATTCGGGTTCGATCCGCAGACCAGCGCCATTATCCTTCAGGCCGCGGTGCCGGAGGGAACGCGGGTGATGTTGCATCACAGGACCATCGACAAGGTTCTGGGTGGCACGGAGGCCATGGCCAACGATCTGGCGGCCCGCCTGGGAGCGCGCCGGCCCTGGGCCGTGCTTGGCTTCGAGTGCGCAGCGCGAACATTTCCATTCCTGGGCGAAGCGAACACCCGCAAGGAGCACGAACGCCTGCGCGCCGCCGTGGCGCCCGATGCGGCTTGGCTGGGCATGATGGCCTGGGGTGAGATCGGCCCCTGCGCAGGTAGGCCGGCTTTTCACAACTACAGCTACCCGCTGCTCGTCCTGGCCGACGAAGAGCGGTGAATCTTTGCCGAACCTTACGACAGACCGTTTACTCTGCTAGGCTCGGAATCTCGTGGAAGCCGAGGCGCAGCTTCTGAGAGAAAAGGCCAAGCTCTTGCTACAACGCGAGCGAGAGCTGTTCGAGCTGCGCCTAAAGTTCGATCAGCTTGCCGCTTGGCTGAGCTTCGGACAAGGGCTGCCCGAGCTGTTCCTCAATCGGGGCGATTCGCCGGGGAAGGTGTGGGACCACATTCGCAAAACCCTGGTGGCCAAGTTGCGCCTGCAGCGGGCGCTGCTGCTGGAGGTTCACTCGGAGACCCTGTGTGCCCTCGCTCCCGTCGGCCCAGAACGTCCCTTGTCCAGCGAGGCGCGCTCGCTGCTCGACTCGAAGCCTTGGGGCTTGTGCAACGATCCCACGGCGGGCTCGACTGAACCCGGAATAGCGGCTTTGGCCCAAGCACTCGGCCTGCATCAATTCATGTGGAGCCGTATCGAGTGCGTCGGGCGATTACCGATCCTGATGGCGGCGGGTTTTGACCACAGCAAGGCCGCTTTCCAGTCGCCGTTCCTGGACAACGACGTTGCACATTTCAACAATGCCGCCCAACAAGTGGAGTCCTTGCTCGCCAATGCGATTCTGGTGGCTGAGCTAGAAATGGAGAAGAATCAGCTCCGGCAGGCCAACACGACCCTGGAGCAGCAGGACCGAGCTTTGCGGGAAGCCGCCGAGCAGCTGGTCGCCGCCAACTCGACCCTCGAGCAGCGGGTTCGCGAGCGCACCCAGGAGTTGGCAGACAGGAACCGCGAGCTACGCGAGCTTCCGCAGCGTATCCAGACGTCGATCTTGCCGAAATCGACAACCGCCCCGTCCATCACCATTTCGGCACGGATGGTGCCCGCTGAGGAGGTCGGTGGCGACTATTACGATGTGCTACCGGTGTCCGACGGGGCATGGATTGCCGTCGGCGACGTGTCGGGACACGGCCTCGAGGCCGGTCTCATCACCTTCATGCTCCAAAGTGCGGTGGCTACGCTAACCGCAGCTCGCCCCGACGCCAAGCCGAGCGAGCTTGTGACGTTGCTGAACATGGTGATGTACAAGAACATTCGCGAGCGTCTTGAGAGCGACGACCACGTGACGTTCGTGCTTATCCGCGTGTTCGAAGATGGGCGTGTTCTATTTGCCGGCGGTCACGAAGAGCTGGTCATCCGCAGGGCACGAACGGGAACCTGCGAGGCCATTCCGACGCGGGGTGCCTGGCTGGGCGCCGTACCCGACATTAGGACGACCACGGTCGACTTGCAGGTCCACCTCGCTCCTGGAGATCTGTTGGTCGCGTTTACCGACGGTCTTATCGAATCGAGAAACGAGGCGGGCGAGATGTTCGGCATCGAACGTCTCTATAGCGAGATCTCCACCTGGGGCGAGCATGCCACGGACGAGTTATGTGACCGGGTATGGACGAAAGTCCATGCCTGGTGCGCCTGCCCTGAAGACGATGTTTCCTTGGTCGCGGTTCGCTTCAACGGTGCACGGAAAGACTAGCTCGAAGCCGCGCTCCCGCCGCGAAGCTTAACCAAGCGTCGCACGTGGATATAATCGCGAGCCCTCAAGGGCGGAGGGCCCTGGCACCGCTGCCAAGAACATCTCGCTTCGGCGGACCCGGGACAAACTCCGAGGGTGGCATGGCGGGTGTGGTCGGCCAGTTCTGATTCCGCAAGGTGTTGCTGCCGGTCACGACGCCTTTCCGATGGCGAAGGCCTGCAGGTTGGCGGCGTGCAGCTTCTCGGGCAGGGCGGCCTCGATCGCCGCGCGCCACAGAGTGTCGGCAAGATCGAGGTGCCGCGCAAGGGCGCCGAGCAGGGCGACGTTCAGGCTCTTCTTGTTCGATAGCTTCGACTCGTCGACCATGCCGGGCTCGACGAGGACGCCGCCCGTCTTCAACATCGGCCGCGCAATCTCGACTTGGCTTTCCGCCAGCACCACCAAGTAGTCGGCCTGGCCGGGCGGTACCATGGGCGAATACACCTTGCTGCCGAAGCGTACGTCGCTCGACACCGAGCCTCCGCGCTGGCTCATGCCGTGGATTTCGCTCTTCTTCACGTCGAAGCCGGCGCGAAACACGGCGCCAGCGAAGATATCCGAGGCCTTGAGCACGCCTTGCCCGCCAAGGCCGGCGATGACGACGTTGGTTGTTGTACTACTTTGGGGCATGACTGGCTTTCTCCCGAGCTTTGATCGCGCCCGCGGCAAGCAGGCAGGGCCGGCGCGCGATGATCAGAGTCAGCTCGTCCTTCGCCAGCGCCTCGCGCACGATGCGCGTGATGTCCGCCGATTCGCGGATGGGATCGATTTCGACGATGTTCTTGATGCCGAGCGAGCGCGCCAGATCCTCGAACACCACGCGGCCGGTGCCCTCGTGGTTGAGGCGCCGTCCCGTGCCGGGGTGCTCTTGCAGGCCGGTCATCGCCGTGGTGCCGTTGTCGAGGATGATGAGCACGTGGCCGGTAGGCGGCGGGTTGTACACCATCTCGACCAGGCCCGTGATGCCGCTGTGGACGAAGGTCGAATCGCCGATCACGCTGACCACGCGTCGGGCTTCTGCGGGCGGCAACGTGTGGCGCAGGCCTAGGCCCACCCCGATGGCCGCGCCCATGCAAACGCAGGTGTCCATGGCCGAAAACGGCGGCAACACGCCCAGGGTGTAGCAGCCGATGTCGCCCGCTACGATGCAGTCGAGCTCGTGCAGCGCTTCGAAGACATTGCGGTGCGGACAGCCGGGACAGAGCTCAGGCGGCTTGCCGGCAGGCGGCGCCGCCTCGGGCGAGGTGTCGCGGGCGATGATGCGGCGGACGCGTTCGACGTTGAGCTCGCCGAAGCGATACATCTCGGGCTTGTTCTCGACCGCGATCCCGGCGGTGCGCGCGGCTTCGTAAAGAAGCGGGTCGCCCTCTTCGACCACCAGGCAGCGGTCCACGGAGGCCGCGAACGCGCGCATGGTCTCGACGGGCAGGGGATAGGTAAGCCCGATCTTCAGCACCTTGGCGGTTGGCTCGGCCTCGCGCACATGCTGGAAGGAGATGCCGGACGTGATGATGCCGAGGACCTTTCTGCCTTCCTCCACGATCGCATTCGGCCCTTGCCTGTCGTTCCAGACAGCGATGTCCGCCAGCTTCGCGCGCAAGCGCCGGTGCGCCGGCCGCGCGTAGGCGGGAATCATCACGCGCCCGGGAACGTCGCGCACGAAGGCTGGCACTGGCGCCGGCGGAACCGGATAGCCGGGCGTGGTCAGGATCGTGGCCGAGTGGCACACACGCGTGGTCATGCGCAGCAGCACCGGCGTGTGCCAGCGCTCGGCGATTTCGAAGGCCCGCAGCGTGAAGTCGTACGCCTCCTGCGAATCCGACGGCTCCAACATCGGCATGCCGGCGGCCACCGCGAAGCGACGGTTGTCCTGCTCGTTCTGGCTGGACGCCATGCCGGGGTCGTCGGCTGAAACAACCACCAGTCCGCCGCTGACGCCGGTGTACGCGACGGTGAACAGCGGATCCGCGGCCACGTTCAGCCCCACGTGCTTCATGGTGACCAGGGCTCGCGCGCCCGCGAAGGCCGCGCCGATGCCCACCTCCAGCGCGACCTTCTCGTTGGGCGCCCACTGGGCGTGCCCGCCCAGCGCATCGAATGCCTCAAGGATTTCGGTCGACGGCGTGCCAGGGTACCCGGTGCCGAGCTTGATACCCGCGTGAAGGGCGGCCAGGGCCACGGCTTCGTTGCCACTCGTCAGTCTGCGGGCGACGTCTTTCTTCTGCGACATGAAACTACTTCCTCGCAGGCGGGACCTTGGCGTAACCAACCGTGGGAGACAAGAGGGATTCTTCAAGGCGCTCCGTGGTGGCGGTCGCAGGGCTGCTGGGTAAGGGCACAGGCAGGCGAAGAAAGTCCATGGAGGTACGCCGGGTTCCGCTAGGATGCCACCCGAAACCACTGGCCGAGGCCTGCTCCTGTCTGCGTCCAACGACATCGCCCCTTCGCTGGCCCCCGCTGTGCACGCCGAGGCGCCGGCGGACTGGGCCAAGCGCCGACAGGGGATGCGCTTGGATCTTTCGGTCATGGCCGCTGTCCTTTTGCAGGGCATGGTCTGGGGAGCGCTGGTCCATTTCTTCAAGACACGCCGGATTTGGTACGGCTTCTTCGACGTGTCGGACATCGGCGTCTACGAAAACTACGCCAGGCTGTTTAGCGAGGGTCGGCATCCCTACGCCGGCGTAAACTTCGAGTATCCGCCCCTGGCCGCACCGCTGATGTCGCTGCCCAAGTGGCTGCCCAGCGTGGTGGACTACGCGTCGGTCTTCGCCACCGAGATGGCTCTCTTTTGCATGCTCGCGGCTGCCTTTGCGACGGCGGCAGGGGTTCGGCTATCGCGCGGGTGGGGCCGTCCCGTGGCGACCGCAGTCGCCTTCGCCCTCATCACCGTATTTGCGGGGCCGATCGTCGGCAATCGCTTCGACATCGCGGTCGGTCTCGACATGGCGGTGTTTCTCTACTTCATGGCGCGCCAATCGTGGTGGAAGGCGGCGGCGGCGCTGGGCGTCGGATTCGCGTTGAAGCTGACGCCTGCAATGTTTCTGCCCCTGGTGCTCATCATGGCAGCCACACCTCGACGGATGGTGGCCGCCGCTGCGGCCTTCGCGCTTACCGCGGTGGCGCCGTTTGTTCCACACCTGTTGCGTTCGAGCCGAGGCTGGCTTTACGTCTTCAGCTATCACACGGGCCGCCCCCTGCAGATCGAAAGCCTGTACGCGACACCGTACTTGGTGGCGCACGTCCTCGCGGGCCAGCGTGTCGTGATCGGGAATTCTCACGGATCGCAATCGTTGATCGCGACAGGTGCGCAAACCCTGGCGTCCGTGTCGATGTGGCTGATGGCTGCCTCGATTGGTGCGCTCTATCTTCTTATCTGGCGACGTCGGCGGCACTTGCGTGGGTCGCCGTCCGACGTAACGCTGGCCGCGCTGGGACTGGTGCTGGCCTTTGTGTGCACCAGCAAGGTGCTCTCACCGCAGTTTCTCATCTGGACATTCCCATTTGTGGCCTTGGTGGCGACCGCCCCGGGGGCGAGCAGACGCGTGGCCGGCGTCGCGATCCTGGGCGCGGTCCTGCTTACGCAGATCGGTTTTCCTTCCCGATACTGGGACTTGGTTGCCTTGCGTAGTACGCCCATCTTTCTGCTGGCGGCTCGCAACCTGATTCTGCTCGCCACTTGGGTGATGGTGATCGTCTTGATTTGGCGGAGGCCGAGGCGTGCGCCATCCTCGGCGGCCCCCTGGTTTCCCCCTGAGCCGTAGCGCACCGTCGCGCAACTGACTGGGAGAGAGAGCCCGAAAAGGGGAATCACAATGCAGCACCGTCCGGTTCGACCTTGCCAGCCGCGCCGAATACTCGCCTACCTGCTCGTCGCGACACTTTGGTACACGGGGTGCGCTGGCCAGTCCGGGGGTGAAGGCGGCAAGACGGGCTCTGGCGGCGAGCTGTCGAGTGGCGGCGCGACTTCAAGCGGCGGAGCGGGGGGCGGTGGCGCGGGCGGGGCTTCTACTCAACCTGGGGACAGCGGCGGTAGGGTTGCCGGCAGCGGCGGCGCCGGCAGCGGCGGGAGTGCGGGCACGGGAGATACCGCCCCGAAGGGCTCAGGCGGCAGCGGTTTGGGTGGCGTCGCTGGCGCGGCAGGCTCGGTCGGCGGCGGCGGTTCGGGTCAAGGTGGCACGAGCACCGCGGCTTCTGGTGGTAGGACCGTTTCGGCCGGCGGCGGGGGAGGAGGTGGTTCCGTTGGTGGCGCCGGCACGGGCGGCTCGGGTGGTGCCTCTACGTCCTCGCTCGGCGGTTCCACCGGAGCCTGCGGCCCGAGCACGCCCAACGGGCATCCGTTCGGCTGCAAGCTCGCCTGGGGTGTCGCCGATTCGGGCGGCTCTCTGTCCGGTCTTTCGTACGCCGAGTTCGTTTCGTCGTGGATCGATTCCGGCATCGATGTCTCGGGCACCATCGCGACCTGTGGCGGCTGCAATTGGCTCAGCAGCAAGGTGGCGAGCACCAATCTGGTTCCCGTGTACTACGCGTACATCATCGGCTTCTATGCCCACGCCAACGGGATCGTCGACGGCAACCAGAGCGGCAGCAAGAAGCTGACCACCGACGGTGCGGCATTTATCAAGGCTAACTACAACAGCATCGTCAGCGCGTACACCTGGTACGCCAAGCAGACGGCCAAGGTCTGGCCGAGCAAGCCATTGGTTTGGCTGCTCGAAGGCGACTTCGTTCAGTTCACCGACAGCGGACAGTCGTCCCCCATGAGCTTCGCAGATCTCGGCAAGCTGGCCGCGGACATCACCTGCGCCATCAAGAGCAACATGCCGAACGCCGTCGTTGCCATCAACCACTCAGCGTGGAATACGGACGCCGTAACCAAGAGCTATTGGAGCGCGATGAGCGGCGCCAACTACGACATGGTGTGGACCACCGGCGTCGGCGACGCCAACGGCTTCATCGCGACCGGAACCACCAGCAGCTCGTACAACGGCGCAACCGCAACCTATTCCTACCTGCACGGCGCCACCGGACGCACGATCTTGGTCGACACCAGTGCGGGCGCCTCGTCGGCGGGAGATAGCTGGTCGACCGCAGGCGCGTCGCAACTGAACGCGCGCATCAACGAAGGCGTCATAGCCGCGAACATCACCGGAACCCCTCCCAGCAACTTGCAGAGCAACATCACAAGCCTGAGCGGACTTAGCGCCATTCCGTCTTGCCCGTGAAGCAGTCGGCCTCCGTGGAGGCAGTCATGACGCCGTTGGACTAGCTGCGTCCGCGAAAACAGATCTTGACTTCCACGGATGCTGTGAAGATAATCACAATGTCGTGAACGAGACAGTGACAGCCCAAGAAACGGTCGGCGAGGCCGGAGAATCGGTCAAGAAGGCCGACCGGCACGTCTCGGTCTCGACGGTGGAACGGCTGAGCGTCTACCGCAAGCTTTTGGACGAGCTACACTATGACGGGCTCGAGTACGTCTATTCGCAGCAATTGGCCGAGATGGTGGGGGTCTCGCCGGCACAGCTTCGCCGCGACCTGGCAAGCTTCGGGTCGTTCGGCAACATCAGCCGCGGCTACAACGTCTACCAGCTGACCCGCACCATCAGCCGCATTCTCGGCACCGACACGCCGCAAACAGTGGCGCTGTTCGGCGTCGGCGACCTCGGCCGATCGCTGCTCGCGTACCGAGGGTTCGAAGAGCGCGGCTTTCACATTGGCGTGGTCTTCGATCTCGATGCCGACAAGGCGGGCAAGGTCTTCGCCGGCCGTCGCTGCTACCACGTCGACCAGATGGAGAAGGTGCTGCCCGAGTTCAACGTCCGGGTCGCGGTGTTGGCCTGCCGGCCGCCCGGGCTCCAGCACCTCGTGGACCGGCTGGCCAAGGTCGGCGTTACCTCGATTCTGAATTTTGTCCCCAAGCGCATCACCCCCGCACCAGGAGGCTACGTCGAGAGCATCGACATCGCTGCCAAGCTCGAAAAGCTCTCGTTCCTCAGCAAGAAGTAGCCCCCGGACAATCGATGATGTGCCTACGGCAAGTCGTCTCTGCTTCAGTCTGTGAAAGTTTTCACTGTGAATTCAATAACCCCAATAGCCCTGTTCACAACCGCACCGCAAGGACCAGCCGAAGGAGTAACCCCATGAAGAAGCGCGTTCTGCTCGTCGACGATGACAAGGATCTCGTTGCGTCAACCAAGGCCGTGCTCGAATCCAACGGATTCGAGGTGGCGACAGCGCACAACGGCACCGATGCGTTGGCGGCCGTCGCCGACAGTCGTCCGGATCTGATTGTGCTGGACGTCATGATGGACAGCGACGCCGAGGGTTTCACGGTCGCTTACAAGTTGGAGGGCGATCCCGCGACCAGGCGGATCCCGATCATCCTGATGACCGGCTTCATGGATCACATGGCAGCCAAGCGTGATTCCTTCGACTTCATCAATGGGCGCGATTGGCCGGCTGCGAAGCTGATGCAGAAGCCGGTGCCGATGCCAGAGCTGGTCACGGCGATTCGCCAGCTTCTGGCCGAGGCCCAGGCGCTCAAGGTCGCGGTCGCCTAGCCCAACCGATTCTTCCCCCACTTTCCCTCCATTCATCGAGCAGCACCCGAGGTAAGTCGTATGTGTCACGTGGACCAAATCATTGCGGGACACGAGGAGCTTTGCAAAGAGCACCTCATCCCACTTCTGCAGGAGATTCAGGCGAAGGAAGGCTACGTCTCGCGAACCGCGATGACCAAAGTGGCCGACGCCATCGGCATCCCGGAAAGCCGGGTGTATGGCGTGGCGACCTTCTACAACCAGTTCCGCTTCGCCCCGAAAGGCGCGCACGTCATCGAGGTGTGCCGGGGCACCGCCTGTCACGTGAAACAAAGCCTGAAGCTCGCGCAACACCTGCAGCGCAGGCTCGCCTTGAAGCCCAACGGGAATTCGCCCGACGACAAATTCACCGTCATCACCGTTGCTTGCCTCGGGGCTTGCTCGATCGCGCCGGTGCTCAAGATGGACGGCGAGTTCTACGGCCATCTCGACGTGGAAAAGCTCGACCGGCTGCTCGACGACGCGGCGAAAGGAGAGGGCGATGCGAACAAGTAGCCTGATTGCGCCTTGCTGCGACCGCTGCACGCACCGGCCCGGCAGCCCGTGCCGCGATTTGATTCGCTGTCTGTCGGAAGGTCCCATCTGCCACAAGGACGAAGCCTGCGCGACGTCGCGCCAGGCCCTGCTCGCTAAAGTTCGCCGCGGCGGCGAGGGCACGCTCGTCTTCGTGGGTGCCGGCACCTGCGGGCGCGCCAACGGATCGACCAAGGTCATCGCTCGCATCGGTGACTTCCTGAAAGAGCACAACATCGCCGCCCACATCGTCGAGACCGGCTGCATCGGCTACTGCCAGCGCGAGCTGTTCGTCGACGTGCAGATGGACGGCGGCCCGCGTCTCGCTTACGCGGATATCAATCCTGGCAACATCGACCAGCTGCTGGGCGAAGTATTCTTGAGAAGCAACCTGCGCAACGGGTTCCTCTACGGGCGCCATGGCGAGGCAGGGCCGAGCTGGTCGGACGTTCCCGAGATCAACTCGACCGATTTTTTCAAGCGGCAGGTGAAGGTGGTGCTGCGCAACGCCGGCATCATCGATCCGGGCAAGCTGGACTCGGCGCTGGCCGCGGGCGCGTTCAAATCGGCCGCACGAGCCCTGTGCACCATGACCCCGGAAGAGGTCTGCAACGACGTGCTGGCGTCCGGTTTGCGTGGACGCGGTGGCGCGGGCTTCCCCACCGGGCAGAAGTGGAATATCGCCCGGCAGACCCCGCGTGCCCAGAAGTACCTCATCTGCAACGCCGACGAGGGCGATCCCGGCGCATTCATGGACCGCGCGGTTCTGGAGAGCGACCCCTTCTTCGTCATCGAAGGCATGCTGATCGCCGCTTACGCCATCGGCGCCAGCAAGGGCTACATCTACTGTCGCGCCGAATACCCGCTCGCCATCGAGCGTCTCACTCAGGCCATCGCCCAGTGTCGGCGCGTGGGGCTGCTTGGCAACAACATCCTCGGCAGCCTGTTCTCCTTCGACATCACCATCAAGCAAGGCGCCGGCGCCTTCGTTTGCGGTGAAGAGACCGCGATTCTGGCCAGCATCGAAGGCGGCCGGGGCATGCCGCGACCGCGTCCGCCGTACCCCGCCATCGCCGGTCTCCACGGTAAGCCGACGGTGCTCAACAACGTGGAAACCTTGGCCAACGTTCCGGTGATCATCGATCGGGGCGCGCAGTATTTCCAGGACCTGGGCCTCGGCAAGGCAGCCGGCACCAAGGTGTTCGCCCTGTCGGGCACCATCCAAAACACGGGCCTGGTCGAGGTTCCCGTCGGCATCAAGCTGCGCACCATCATCGAAGACATCGGCGGCGGCGCGCTGCCCGGCCACAGGATCAAGGCGGTGCAGATGGGCGGCCCGTCGGGCGGCTGCATTCCCGAGGCCCATCTCGACACGCCGACCGATTACGGCGCGCTGATCGAGCTGGGCGCGATGATGGGGTCGGGCGGCATGGTGGTGATGGACGAGCGCACCTGCATGGTCGACGTGGCCCGCTTCTTCATGGAATTCATTCGCAACGAATCGTGCGGCAAGTGCACGCCCTGCCGCGAGGGCACCACGCGCATGCTGGAGATCCTGACCTCGATCACCGAGCGTCCGGTGGGCGACGAGGATCGGCGCCTTGAGCGCATTCGCGGCGTCCTGCACATGGAAGAGCTGGCCTCGACGGTGAAGGAAGCCTCGCTGTGCGGCCTCGGACAAACCGCGGCCAACCCGGTGTTGTCGACCTTGCGCTACTTCCGCCACGAATACGAAGCGCATGTGATCGACCAGCGCTGCCCGGCTGGACAGTGCCAAGGGCTGGCGGTGTATGAGGTCGACAACGCGACCTGCATCGGCTGCCTCATCTGCAAGAAGTCTTGCCCCAGCAACGCCATCGTTGGCGAGCGCAAGCAAGCGCACTACATCATCGTCGATCGTTGCATCGGCTGCGGCACCTGCGTCACCGCGTGCCCCAAGCATTCCATCCACCTCGTCGAGCAGCGAGAAGAAGAAAGGGCCAGCCTGTGAGTCTCACCATTGACAGCAAAGAAGTTGAATTCTCCCCTGGCGAGACGGTGCTCTCGGCGGCCGGCCGGGCAGGTATCTCGATTCCGCACCTGTGCGCCCTCGACTGGGCTTGCAAGTCGGATGCGGCCTGCCGCATGTGTCTGGTCGAGGTGGATGGTATGCCGCGGCTTCAGACGAGCTGCACCCTGGAAGCTAAGGATGGCCAGAAGGTCAAGACCCGATCGCCGCGCGTGCAGGCTGTTCGTCGCAACATCGTCGAGCTTCTCATCGCGAATCATCCGAACGACTGCTTGGTGTGCGAGCGCAACCAGAACTGTGAGCTTGCCAAGGTGGCAAGCGAGCTCGGCGTGCGCGAGCGGCGCTACCGGGGCCTCAAGAAGAACCATCCCATCGACATCTCGTCGCCCGCCCTGGTACGCGACCCGAACAAATGCGTCCTATGCGGCCGCTGCGTGGCGGTCTGTCACCAGGTGCAGGGCGTGGGCGCCATCGACTTCATCGAGCGCGGTATCAAGACCCACGTGGGGCCCGGCTTCCACGACGGCATCAACGTGTCGAGCTGCATCTTCTGCGGCCAGTGCACGCGCGTGTGCCCGACTGCGGCCCTGATGGAACGGAGCCAGGTCGAGGCCGTGGTGAGGGCGCTCGGCGATCCCAACGCCGTGGTGGTGGCGCAAATCGCGCCGGCGGTTCCGGCGACCCTGATGGAGAAGGCGCAAGCGAGCTCGGTCAAGACCATGCTGCTCAGGCTCGCTGCGGCCTTGAAGAGGATCGGCTTTGATGCCGTGTTCGATACCGGCTTCGCCGCCGACCTCACCATCATGGAAGAGGTGTCCGAGCTCATCAAGCGGGTCGAGACGGGCGGCCCGTTGCCTATGTTCACAAGCTGCTCGCCCGGCTGGATCGAATTCGTCGAGAAGCACCGGCCGGACCTCATTCCGCACCTGTCCACCTGCAAATCGCCGCAGCAGATGGCGGCGGCGCTCATCAAGGAGGTATATCCGAAGCACGTCGACCTCGCGGGCAAGCGCCTGGTCTGCGTGTCTTTCATGCCGTGCACCGCGAAGAAGGTGGAAGCCAGCACGCTCGGGGATGTGGATTTCGTCCTCACCACGCGTGAAATCGAGCATCTCCTGCAGCGCTTCGGTATCGACATCGACACCATGACCCTACAGGGCACGCTCGACCCGCCGTTCTCGTCGGCCACCGGCGCCGGCCGTCTGTTCGGCGGCACGGGCGGCGTGATGGAGGCGGCCATCCGAACTGCGCACAAGATGCTGACCGGCAACGAGCTCAAAGGTGGCTTCAAGATCGAAGAGGCGCGCGGGCTCGAAGGCATCAAGAGCTTCTCGCTCGACGTGGGCGGCACCACGCTCAACTTCGGCATCGTGAATGGCATCGGCCGTCTGCAACCGATGCTCGATCCTCTGAAAAAGGGGGCGTCGAACTTGCACTTCATCGAAGTAATGACCTGCCCCGGCGGCTGCATCGGCGGCGGCGGTCAGCCGTACGACACTGATCCCGAAAGCATTCGTGTGCGGCTGGAGCGTATCTACGACGCTGACCGTCGTGCGACGGTGAAGGTTTCGCACGACAATGACGAAGTCCAGGAGCTGTACAGCACCATGCTCGGCAAACCCCTCGGCGAGATCAGTCACCACTTGCTTCACCGCCACTACGTGGACCGCAAGCACGAGGATCCGTCCGCCCGAGAGTAGACGAAGGGCCTAGGCCATGGGTGTCATCGAGACCATTCTGCAGAACTGCCGCCGCTGCTACTCTTGCGTGCGCGAGTGCCCGGCCAAGGCGATCAAGATCGTCCTTGGACAGGCCTCGGTCGTGAAAGAGCGTTGCATCGCGTGCGGCAACTGCACTGTGGTCTGTTCGCAAAGTGCCAAGGCCTACCAGAGCGGAACCGAGAAGACAGTCGAGCTGATTGCGCGGGGAAAGCCGGTGGTGGCGATGGTCGCGCCTTCGTTCCCTGCCGACGATTCGGGCCACGATCCTGGACGGCTGGTCGGTGCCCTTCGCGCCCTCGGTTTTGCCAAGGTCGTCGAGGTCGCCTTCGGTGCCGACCTGACCAACCAAGCGTACCGGGCGTACATCAAGGAACACCCGACGGGCACGCGGCTGGCCACGGCGTGCCCGGCGGTGGTCGAGTACGTGCGCAAGTATCTGCCGGATCTGGTGGGCTGCCTGGTTCCCATTGTGTCGCCCATGATCGCCACGGCCATGGCGGTGAAGGCTCTCTACGGACAGGACCACGCGTGCGTGTTCATCGGGCCGTGCGTGTCGAAGAAGCAGGAAATGCGCGACCCGGAGGTGCCTGCAGTGGTCGACGCCGTGCTGACCTTCGACGAGATGCGACGGCTTTTCGTCGAGCGCGGTATTGCGCCCGAAAGTGCAACCCCGAGTGACTTCGATCCGCCGCGCGCCGGCAGCGGCCGCTTGTACCCGCTGGTGGGAGGCTTGCTCAAGGGCGCCGGGCTGGAACGTGGCTCGCTCAATGCCGAGGTGATGGTGTTGTCGGGGGCTTCCGAGATCCTCGACGCGCTCGCCGACTTGCATCCCGACGATCCCGAGCCGCTCTTCATCGAGCCGCTCATGTGCCGCGGCTGCTACAACGGGCCGGCCACGCGCGGGGACAAACGGCGGCCGCAGCGCAAGCGCCGGGTGGCCGACTACGTTAGGGCGCGCATGGAAGAGCCCACGGAAGCGGCGAGCGCGTTGCCGGCGCTGGACCTCCGCCGCAAGTTCACCGTCGACGACCAGCGCCTGCAAGAGCCGACCGAGCAAGAGATCCGCGTGATCCTCGCGCGCACTAACAAGTTCACCGTCGAGGACGAGCTCAACTGCGGCGCGTGCGGCTACGAAAGCTGCCGGGCCAAGGCGATCGCCGTGTATCGGGGCCTTGCCGAGGAAGCCATGTGTCTGCCGTTCATGATCGAGCAGGCCGAACGCGTGTGTCACGAGCTGAATGTGCCGTGGCCGAACCTCAAGGACATCCATCGCCATTTGATCAACACGGAGAAGCTAGCGTCGATGGGGCAGATGGCAGCGGGCGTCGCGCACGAGCTGAATAATCCGCTCGGCACGATTCTGCTCTACACCAATCTCTTGGCGCGCAAGCTAAAGGAACGGCCGGACCTCGATCACGACCTCAAGCTCCTGGTCGACGAGGCCAATCGTTGCAAGAAGATCATCGGCAACTTACTGGATTTTGCCCGGCAGAATCGAGTGCAGCTCGAGCAAACCAACGTGGCGGAGATGTTCCAGCGCGTGGTCGAGGAATCGCTGTTCGCCCTGCGCGACACGGAGCCGGGGCTCCGCATCACCTGCGAGGCGCCGCCGGAGCTGAGCGTCGACCTGGACAAGGACCAGATCGGACAGGTGCTGATCAACCTGGTGAAGAACGGCATCGAAGCCATGGAAGGAAAGGCGGGCACGATTCGCCTGTTTGCTGCGGAAGAGCCGGGCGGGCGTGTGCGCCTGGCGGTCAGCGACGAGGGCCGCGGCATTGCGCCCGAGGCGCGCGACAAGGTCTTTCAGCCTTTCTTCACCACCAAGAGCCTGGGCCGCGGCACCGGCCTTGGCCTGCCCATCGCCTACGGCATCGTGAAGATGCACAACGGCCGTATCTGGTTCGATTCCAATCCGGGCGCGGGCACCACCTTCCATATCGAGTTACCCAAAACCCAATCGTTAAGAAGGAGTACGCTCTATGGCGAAAAGCCTCAAGATTCTGTTTGTCGATGACGACCGCGACTTCCTTGCCGCGCAGGCCGCGTTCTTCGGCGGGCGCGGCTTCGAGGTCGTGACCGTCGATCGTGCGGAAGGTGCGCTTGAGCGCATCGGGCAGGAAAAGCCCGACGTCATCGTGCTGGACTTGATGATGGAACACTACGACTCGGGCTTCATGCTCAGTCGAAAGATTCGGCAGGATCCGTCCATGGCCGGCGTACCGATTCTCATGCTCTCGGGCGTCGCCTCGGCCACCGGTCATAAGTTCGGGGGCGACGTGGCTGCGCTCAAGGACTGGATCAAGCTCGACGCCTTCCTCGACAAGCCGGTCACCGGCCGGCAGCTACTCAAGGTGATCGAAGAAAAGCTCGGAGCCGACAAAGCCGTCGCCGCGGGGTAGGGCGTGCCAACCATCCTGGTCATCGACGACGAGTACGGCGTCCGTTCGGGGATTCGACAGATCCTCGAATTGGAAGGCTATTCCGTCGACGTTGCGGAGACCGGACGCCAGGCCTTGGAGCTGCTCGACCAGCGCACGTTCGACGTCGCGCTCATCGATTACCAGTTGCCTGACGTCGACGGGCTGACCCTGCTGGCGTCGATCCGAAACCGCAAGCTGCCCACCATGACTTGCATGATCACCGCGTACGCCAACATCGACACGGCCATCGCGGCGACCCGCCAGGGCATCGATTTCTTTCTGCCCAAGCCCTTCTCACCGGACGACTTGCTGGGCGTGGTCGAGACCTTGACCCGTCATAAACAGGTCAAGGAGGAGGCGGAAAAGCTGCGCCGCGAGAACGAAGCCAACCTGCTCGCGCTCGCGACGGAAAAGAGCCAGACCGCCTCGCTGGTGGCTTCGCTGCACGACGCGGTCCTGGTGGTGAACCGCGAGCGCGAGGTGGTGCTGGCGAATCAAGTCATGGCGGCTTTGCTGGGACGCGAGCCGGGCGAGCTTCTGCGCATGCCCGTCGACCAAGCGCTGGCGGGCGAGGCGCTGGCGGGCCTGGCCGCTCTGCTCGCGACGCAAGACGGACGCGAACAGAACGTCGCCGAGCTGACCATTGGCGACAAGATCTTCTTCGCCAGCGTGGTCACTTTTCATGGCGCCGACGGCGATGCACTGGGACGCATCCTGACCCTCGCCGACGTTACCCTGCTGCGCAAGATGGCGATGGAGAAGCCGCGCTTCATCCGCACCATGGTGCACGAGTTCCGTTCGCCGCTGGGGGCGATTCGTAGCCTGATCGAGGTCGCCACGGAAAAGAGCCTGGGCGACAAGATCGATTCGTATCAGCCCTATCTGGAACGGGCCAACCATCGCATCGATCGCCTGGCCGAGCTGATCGGCGAGCTGCTTTCGCTCTCGCGTATCGATTTGGAACGCACGGCGGGCGAGCCCCACGCCCCGTCGGACGTCGCCGCGGTGACCACAGCGACGGTGGACTTGCATCGCCCGAGGATCGTGGCCCGCACCATGGAGGCCAGCATCGACGTCGAGGCGAATCTGCCTCGCGCGCGGATCGGCGAGGACGACCTGAAGACGATCCTTGGCAATCTTGTCGGCAATGCGATCAAGTATGGCCGCGACGGCGGCAGCCTGCGCATCGCTTGCAAAGTGATCGATGGCCGGATTCGTATCGAAGTTGCCGACACCGGCATCGGCATCAAGCCGGACAACCTGCCGCGGCTTTTCGAGGAGTTCTTTCGCGAAAAGCGCGCTGAGACCCGCGACATCGACGGCAACGGCCTGGGCCTGGCGATCGTCAAACGGCTGGTCGAACGCGCGGGTGGCACGATCGAAGTGGAAAGCACCGCGGGCACGGGCTCGCTCTTCCGGGTATGGCTTCCCCTTGCGTAGGGATTTACATGCCCACGTCGACCCGCTGATCTCAGCCCGGTATCTTGGCGGCGATCACGTCGACCTTCTCGATGGAAGGCGGCTGTGTGAGCAGGTCCCCCGCCCTCGCCATCAGGGCCTCGGCCACCCGCCCGGAGAGATGGGCCTTGCGGCCCGTTTCATCCAGAAATGCGTCGAAGATGCCAAAGGTGCTCGGCCCCATCCGGATCCCGAACCAGGCCTTGGTGTCGGGCTCGGCCTCGACCAGCGGCAATCCCTGCTGCAGGAACTGCTCGACCTCTCGTGCCTTGCCCGGTTTTGCTTCGAGCCGTACGAACAATCCAACGCGCATCATGAGAAAGCCTCCAGCGTTGTTGGTCTAACCGACTACATAGCTCGTTTTTGCGAAAAATCGAGGCCTGTCGTCGCGCAGATCAGGGGACGCCGGGCCGGATCACTGCGTGGCGTCGTTAGAGTCTGTGCACTTCCAACCGATAATGAACCTGCTTCTTGATCGAGGCACCTGTCGCTGCTCGGCGATCCTTCGCGCGCGTAGGCCAGATACCTACTTGCGACGGTGGAACGGTTGAGATAGACGCTGCCTCGCTTCTTCCACCCTCGTGCAACCATGACACAAATCACCGCCGCACCGACTGCAACCGACCTCGGGCCTCTTCGCGATCTGCTGGCCAATTGGGTCGACCTGAAGCCGCGCAACCTGATCGCCGTCCTGCAAAGGGCACAAGAGCTCTACGGCTACTTGCCCACCGATGCCCTTGACCACATCGCGGACGCGATGCGCATCGCTGAGGCGCGTGTGTACGGCGTCGCCACCTTCTACTCGCAGTTCCGCCTCAAGGCGCAAGGCGAGCACGTGATTCAGGTGTGCAACGGCACCGCCTGCAACGTGAAGGGCTCCGAGGAGCTACTGGGCGAGTTGGTGGCCGTCCTCGGTATCCACGCGGGAGACACGACGCCCGACGGGAAGGTCACTTTGGAGAAGGTGAACTGCGTCGGGGCCTGCGGCGTGGCGCCTGCCATTGTTGTCGATGGTGAGGTTCACGGCCGAATGACCCCCAAGGCGGTCGGGAAGCTGGCCCGCAAGCTCTTGACCACGCCCAGGCCTCCCGTGGTGCGCAAGTCTGCGACGTCGGACAAAGCGCTGGGTCGCACCTTTCTCGAACGCTGCTGCGATAAATGCCAGACGCGCCCGGGAACGCCGTGTCCGAATTTCCTGCTCTGTCGCATGGAGGGCTTGTCCTGTCACGACGACGAGCAGTGCGCGAAGTTCCGCGAGGAGCTGCACAACCTGGCTGAGCACAAGTCGCCGCAGTTCCTAGCCACCGCGTTCCTGTGCAAGGGGCTGACCTGCGACGCCAGCGACGAGCCGTCGGTGTACAAGGCGTTCCTTTCCGAGCTGAAGAAGCGCGGTCTTTCCGGCAAGGTCGATTTCATCGAGACCGGTTGCCAAGGCCTTTGCGAGGTCGGGCCGATCGTTCAGCTGCTGCCCCTGGAGGCGTTCTACTGCCGGGTCAAGCCCACCGACGTCCCCGAGATCATCGAGAAGCACATCTTGGGCGGACAGGTCGTCGAGAAGTTGCTGTACGCGCCCGGCCATGTCACCGAGGCTTCGATCCCATTTTACAGCAAACAAGTTCGCCGCGTGCTCTCGAACACGGGCAAGATCGATCCAGAGAACATCGACGAATACATCGCGCGCGAGGGCTACAGGGCGCTCTACAAGGCACTGAAAGAAATGACGCCCGACCAGGTCATCGCGGACGTGATCGCGGCGGGACTGCGCGGCCGCGGCGGCGGCGGATTTCCGACCGGAAAGAAGTGGCAGATCGCTCGCGCACAGGCCGACGGCACACGGTACATCGTGTGCAACGCCGACGAAGGCGATCCCGGCGCGTTCATGGATCGCAGCCTTCTCGAAGGCGACCCGCACCGCGTGCTGGAAGGCATCTTGATTGCGGCCTACGCCATCGGCGCCGAGCACGCGTTCATCTACTGCCGCGCGGAGTACCCGCTGGCAATCCGCCGCCTGGAAATCGCGTTGGCACAGGCGCGGCTTTACGGGCTGGTCGGTCCCAACATCCTCGGTACCGGCAAGAGCCTACACGTGGAGATCGTGCAAGGCGCGGGCGCGTTCGTGTGCGGTGAAGAGACCGCGATGATTTCCAGCATTGAAGGCAAGCGCGGCATGGCTCGCAACAAGCCGCCCTATCCGGCGCAGCACGGATTTGCCGGACACCCCACCTGCGTGAACAACGTGGAAACCTTCGCCAACGTGCCGCTGATTCTGAGCAAGGGCGTGGACTGGTTCCGCAGCGTCGGAACCGAGAAGAACGCCGGCACCAAGATCTTCTCACTCTCGGGCAAGATCAAGAACACCGGCCTCGTGGAAGTGCCCATGGGCATCACCCTGCGCGAGATCCTCAACGACATCGGCGGCGGCGCGCCCGATGGATCGACCATCAAGGGCGCGCAGACCGGTGGTCCGTCGGGCGGCTGCATCCCGGCCGACCGCATGGACACCACGGTCGACTACGAAAGCCTGAAACGCCTTGGCGGGATGATGGGGTCGGGCGGCTTGGTGGTGACGGACTCGAATACCTGCATGGTGAACTTCGCGAAGTTCTTCCTCGGGTTCACCCAGCACGAATCCTGCGGCAAGTGCATTCCGTGCCGCGAGGGCACCAAGCGCATGCTGGAGATCCTGGAACGGATCACCGACGGCAAGGGCAAGATGGAGGACATCACCGAGCTGCGCCACTTGGCAATCGTTATCTCGCGTACGTCGGCCTGCGGCCTCGGGGCCTCGGCGCCGAGCCCGGTAGTTTCGACCCTGCGCTACTTCGAGCACGAGTACGTCTCGCACATTCGCGATACCCGCTGCCTGGCCGGCGTGTGCAAGTCGCTGCTGACCTATCACATCCTGGCCAACTGCCGCGGCTGCGGCCTCTGCGCGCGCGGATGCCCGGTTCAATGCATCAGCGGCGACAAAGGCAAGATCTACGTCATCGACAACGAACGCTGTATCAAGTGCGGCGAGTGCAACCGGGTTTGTCCTTTCGGCGCCGTGGCACGCACCTAGCCCGCAGTTAAGCCGATGATTACATGAACGGAGATTTCGTCATGGCCGACAATCAAGTCAATCTCACCATCAACGGCATGCCCGTGCGCGTACCCGCGGGCTCGACACTGTTGGAAGCGGCGCAAGCGCTAAGCATCCGCATCCCGACCCTCTGTTACGACAAACAGCTCACGGTTTCCGGTGCGTGCCGCCTATGCGTGGTCGAGGTGGCCAATCCCACCGGATCCACGCGCCTTGAACCCGCCTGTTCCTATCCCGCCCAGGAAGGCATGAGCGTCCGCACCAACACGCGCGAGCTGCGCGACGCCCGTCGCACCATCATCGAGCTCATCCTGGCCAACCATCCGCGGGCTTGCCAGACCTGCATCCGCAACCAGCGTTGCAACTTGCAGGATGCTTGCCGCGAGTACGCCATCGACAAGATCCGCTACGAGGGAGAAAAGCGCCATCGGGCCGTCGATTCGTCGTCGGTGGCGATCACCCGTCACCCCGACTACTGCATCCTTTGCGGCAAGTGCGTGAAGGTCTGCAAGGAAGTGCAGGGGGTCTACGCGCTCGACTTCGTCAACCGAGGTTTCTCGACCACAGTGCTGCCGCCCTTCGATCGCGACCTGGCGGATACGGTGTGCGTGCTGTGCGGACAGTGCCTGCTCAAGTGTCCGGTGGCTGCTATCCGCGACAAGAGCTACCTCGACAAGGTCGCCGAGGCACTGGAAGATCCCGACAAGGTCGTGACCGTTCAGATTGCGCCCTCGGTGCGCTGTACGGTGGGGGAGCTTTACGGCCTGCCGCCGGGCGTGTCCTTGACCCGCAAGCTGCCCACCGCGCTTCGCCGTATCGGCTTCCGCTACGTATTCGATACCGATTTCGGCGCGGACATGGCGGTGATGGAGGAAGGACACGAGCTCATCGGGCGCCTCAAGAGCGGCGGGCCGTTCCCTCTCATCACGAGCTGCTCGCCGGGCTGGGTGAAGTACATGGAGCACTTCTTCCCCGAATTCATCCCCAACATGTCGTCGGCCAAGTCGCCGCAGCAGATTGTCGGCGTGCTCACCAAGACCTTCTTCGCCGAACGCACCGGTATCGATCACAAGAAGATCTTCAACGTCTCGATCATGCCGTGCTCCGCTAAGAAATACGAGATTCAGCGGCCCGAGCACAAGCTCGACGACGGTACGCCCGAGATGGACGCGGTTTTGACCACACGAGAGTTCGGCGACCTCTTGCGCCTTCACGAGGTCGACGTCCCGACGCTGCCCGATTCAGACTTCGATCCGATCTTGGGCGTCGGCACCGGCGCGGGCCTGATTTTCGGCGTGACCGGCGGCATGATGGAGGCCGCGCTGCGTACGGTGGCAGCGGTCATGGACCCGCACAGCGAGCCGCGTATCGAGTACTCCGCGTTGCGCGGGACCGCCGGTATCAAGCGTGGGTCGGTCCTGATCGGCGACCGCGAAATTAAGCTTTGCGCTGTGAGCGGCTTGGCCAATGCGCGCAAGATCTTGGACGACATCAAGAGCGGGAAGGAAGAAGTACACTTCCTCGAGGTCATGGCCTGCCCGGGCGGGTGCATCGGCGGCGGCGGGCAACCCTTGCCCACCGACGATGAAACCCGTCGACGTCGCATCGAGGCGATGTACGCCGAAGATCGGGGTCTCCCGATTCGCCAGTCCCACAAGAGCCCGGCGATTCGCACGGTGTACGAAGAGTTCTTAGGCGAGCCGTGCGGCGAAAAGGCGCACCACCTCTTGCACACGAAGTACACGGCGCGTACCCCGCGGGGGTTCTGACGGCGCTCGCCGTCGTCATGTCGTCTGCCGCTCCGCCCCGAGCCATCGGGTGAAGGCAAGGCCTTCGCATCGCCTGTGTTGCGGCCGCGAAGACCGGACGTAGTCGTATCGTGCTGGTATCAGCAATCATCATCGGCACGCGTGCCGCGATTGGCAATATCAGTAATACAGAGCGCATTAGCATCATTATAATTAGCAATTGTCGTCTTCCAGCTTTTGCCGGTGGTAAAGTGGCCAGGGTCACGTCACGTGGAAGCCCACAGGTCGAATCTGCGATCACTTTCTGAAGAAAGAGGGAGGTCGAAAATGGGATTTCGAAGAAGCAATGCCGTTCTCGGGGGTGTGCTCTTCTTTGCATTGTGCCCGACCCGCGCGTGGGCCCATTGGTGCGATGACCTGTGGAGCTCGGGCTACGACATCGTGGTTCGCCCGGATAGTGACACGTCGCCCAAAGAGCTCTATGTGGAGAACCGTTGGGGGTATCAGCTGACCAACTTCAAGCTGACAGCCACGTCCTCGAGCGGTGGCACGATCACACTCACTCCTCCGACGAACCTCAAGGTGGCGAACACCCTGCTTCCGGGTGAGAAGGGCACCTGGAAGATCACGGCCGGCAGCCCGGCGAAGATCGAGGACATCACATTCGACGTGTCATTTGGCGACACCTCGGGCGCGACCTCCAAGCAATGGGCTTGTTACCCGGTTCAGGGGGCGAATCCGGTCATGGTTGTGAAGAACGACGGAAGTCTCTTTCCAACGGCCATTGCCGGCATTGACAGCCCCAAGTCCAATACGGCCCGCGGTTGCTCATTGGGCGACGTCGGGCTGGGCACTTCGCTGCAAGACCAAACCATCACGGACTGGGAGGACGAAGACGCCGGTTTCGACGCGCTCATGCACATCTATTGTTCGGGCCGTGGCTCGTGGGGCACTGCAGGCCCGGTCGGAAACTACGCCGGCGAAGGCGTGAGCCCGTCCTACTGCAAAGACAGCTCCAGCTGGAGCTGCCCGAGCAGCAAGCCGACAGCCTCACCGGGCTCGCGATCCGACTATATGCATCTCTGGGCGGCCGGCGCTCTTGCGATTCGGAAGTCGGCGCTGGGCACCCGCCTATCGGTGGTCCGCCAGCGCCTGAAGTGTGGGGCAAACGATGGGGATCCTGGAATCGCCGGATACACCCTCTTCGTCCTCGGGTATTTGGGTGACGACTCGGACGCCAAGTCCTTCCTGCAAGGCCAGGCCGGCGCAAGCGGCGACATCGGCACGATTGCCAAGGCCGCGCTCTATTTGATGGGCGACACGAGCCAAAAGTCCGCCGTGCAAGCAGGGGTGCAGTCGAGCTCGGTCTGGGTCAAGGTCGCCTGCGCCGGAGCCCTCGGCATCGTTGACAAGGACGATGCCTCGGTCAATTCAGCCATTATTCCGGAGGTCAAGTGGATCGAGCCGGATACCCTCGGCGGCACGACCGACAATGGCAAGGGCATGTATTCTGCGCATATTCTCGAGATTGTCGCGTTCGATCGTCGTGGTTGGGTCTTTCGGGGTAACGCCGACGGGCCGGTCACTTTCTACGGCGAGACCGCGGGCAGCACCGGCGGAGCCTCGGGCAGCGGCGGAACCTCAGGAAAGGGCGGAGCCTCGGGCACCGGCGGAGCCTCGGGTACCGGCGGAGCCTCGGGCACCGGCGGAGCCTCGGGTACCGGTGGAACCTCGGGGACAAAGACGTCCGGTACGGGCGGGAGCAGTGGCACTGCCGGGGTTACGGGTAGCGGTGGCCGTTCCGGCAGCGGTGGCTCAGCCGGGGAGGGCGGTGGCGCAGCTGGCTCAAGTGGAGCGCCAGGCGCTGGCGGAGCCACCAGCAGCGGCGGGCAGGGTTCGGGAGGCGCCGGGCCGCAGGGCATCGGAGGCACGGCGGCCTCGGGTGGAGCTGGCGCTTCCGCTAGCGGGGGCAGCAATGCAGCGGGTGGGGCATCTGGCAAAGGTGGCTCGCCCGCGTCCAGCGGCGGCACCACGACGGGCCAGAACGGAGGAGGCGACGTCAGCGGCTGCAAGTGTAGCTTGGGCAGTCGTCCCGTTTTACCGGCCCTCTTGTTCCCGACTGTGGCCGGCCTGGCGATTCTGTCGTTGCGTCGTCGCCGTCGCCAGCCTGCGAAGTTTCGCTAACTGAGATATGAAATGGAATCATGGCCCTAGGCTTCGGGGCTCCGAGGCTACGGCCAACGAAGGAGGATTCGATGGCTCGTCTTGGCTCACTCCCTTTCTGTGCCACCTTGGTCGCCGGGCTGCTAGCCTGCGGCAGTAACACCAGCAGCGACAACGGCTCGGTCGGCGGCACCGGTGGCAACGGCGGCAGCGGCGGCACGGGCGGCAGCGGCACGGGCGGCAGCGGCGGTGGCGGCACATCAACCGATGATCCTGTCAACCTCGTGCCGCTCGACAACGAAGTGTCGGGCTGGACCGTCGACACGGAGAGTAACAAGAACGGCAATGCGCAGCCGATGACAGCGACCACGCAGGAGCAAGCGATAGGCCTGATCGACGGCGCCGCTGCGCCGTTCTACAGGCCCCCTTTCACGCCCACCGAATTCGTCTGGCAGACCTACCTCAACAACAGCCTGTCGGCCGCTCCCCAAGGAGCCCAGATTGTCCTCTACATTTGGGCGATGCCGACCGCGGACCAGGCGGCAGCGCTCTATACGGCCCTGCTGCAAGAATCCGAGTATTCCGGCAACTGGCAAGCGATGTCGCCAACCCTCGGAACGGAGTCGCGCATCGAGGATACCAATACGGCATGGTGGATCAACTTCCACAAGGGCGTGTATTACGTCGAGGTCTTCCTGTCTCCGTCGTATGGACCAAAGCCCGACTACACGCCCAGCAACCCCGACCTCAAGAACCAAGCCGTGCTCTTCGCCCAAGCGGTCGCCTCGAAGAAATAGTCGACCGCGATGTCCACACGCTGGCCCGCGCTAGCGATCGCCGTGCTGCTCGCTGCCTGCCGCGGGCGCTCGTTGTCGGCACCGACCGCCGACTGGAATCCCAGGCCAGGTGCACGCGCCGAGGCGGCCGCGCTGTTGCTACTGGACAAGGACGGAATGGCCAAGGTGACCTGCCTGCCCGCGCGCGCCGGGCCGCGCCAACTTCTCCGCGGCATTGCCTTGCGGCGAATCCTGGACGTCAGTTGGAATGGGGGGCCCTTGCTCGCGGGCTCGGCGGCTGCGGCTGGCGACAAGGAGCAAAGCTCTATCGGCGAGCTCGTGCTGCTGGGACCGCGCGGCGAACCGCGCCGGCTTGCCAAGGACGTGCAGAGTGCCCGCTTTTCACCCGACGCGGGGGCGCTTGCGTATGAGGTCGCCCAGCCTTCGACGGCCGGTGTGTCGTTGCCAACGACTTATGTGCTCGAGCTCGCAACCGACAAGGTTACGAGGCTGAGCGGGTTTGCAGATCCCTTGTGGGAGGCCGATGGCAAACATCTGCGCGCGACACAACTGCGTGCTGCCGGCGAGGCAGGTCGGACATCGGAGGCGCATTGGATTTCGCTGCGTGCCCGCTGGGATCGCGAATCCGGCGCGTCCACCATCGATGGCCGCGGGTCGGCCCAGATTCCGGCCCCGGTTGGCGAGGCTGTCGCTTGGTCCGAGGAGCAGCGAAGTGCGATGGCGCCCAGCCAGTGCGCGGTCTTTCTCCGGCGGCAGGGCGGCGTCAAACACTCCATCGTTGGGCGGTTCTGCGCGGGCATCGCGGACGACCGCAGTGTCCGTTGGTCACCCGATGGGCAATGGCTCGCCTTCCCACATCCGGGGCCAGCGTCGAGCCGGCACACGCCGGGCGCTTTCTTCGTCGACGTCGTCGGCATCCAGGGTGGTCGCTATCCGGCGTTGTCCGAGCTGCGCGCGCAAGCTCGCCCGGCCGAGCTTGCGCTTGCAGTCTCCCCGGGCGCGGTGTCGTTTGATTGGTCGCCATCGGGCCGCTTTCTCGCGCTGAGCGACGGCGCGGATGATTTACGCCTCTACGATTTCGAGGCGCACGGCACCTCCGCCTTGGGCAAAGGTCAAGGACCCATGTGGAGCCCGGGCGGCGGGTATCTTTTGATCCTAGCCTCCGGGCAAGCGGTGGTGCTTTCCGGAGTCACGTCTGGCGCGGGGATCGTTCTCGGTCCGGCGCGGGACGCCCGCTGGCTGCCGGCCGAAGCGTGGCGGGTCGAGTGCTCACCCGCGCAGTAGGTGACTGAGCGAGCCTTCTGCCTGCGGGCGCGATAGGATGGGGCGATGCCCGCTTGGAGCCCGACTGTGGCCGAGAGGCGCGAATTGCTCGCGCGCTTTTTGCGCTATGTGAAGATTGACACCCAGAGCGACGAGGGCTCGGCCTCGCATCCGTCTACCGAAAAGCAGAAGGACCTGTCGCGCCTTCTGGTGGCAGAGCTCAAGGCGCTTGGCGTGGTTGTGGTCAAGATGAGGGAAACCGGGCACGTTCTGGCGACAATTCCATCGAACCTGCCGCCCGGTCATCCGAGCGACGGCAAGCTTCCCGTGCTCGGCTTTCTCGCACACCTGGATACCTACCCGGGCACGTCGGGAAAGGACGTCAAGCCGCAGGTCATCGAGTCGTACGCGGGTGGGGACATCACGTTACCGGCCACCGGCGAGAAGATCCCGTTCGCGGGCAATCCCGGCCTTCGCGCATGCCTCGGACACACGCTGATTCACACCGACGGAACCACGCTGCTGGGCGCGGACGACAAGGCCGGCATCGCCGAGATCATGACCATGATCGACTGGCTCGCTCGGCATCTCGAGTTTAGCCATGGCGAGATCCGAATCGCGTTTACGCCTGACGAGGAAATCGGTCGCGGGGTCGAAGGATTGGACATCCGGGAATTCGGCGCCGACTACGCCTACACGGTGGATGGTTCCGGCCTCGGCGAGGTCGAGGACGAAACCTTCAGCGCGGATTCGGTCACCATCACGGTCAAAGGACATGACGTCCATCCAGGCTACGCGAAGGGCGTGATGGTCAATGCCGTGCGCGTTGCCGCCGGAATCGTCGCCTCCTTGCCCGCCGACCACCTGCCCGAGACCACGGACGGTAGGCAATCGTACCTGCACGCGCACGCCCTGACAGGCGACGTGGCCAGCGCGCAGATCAAATTGCTCGTGCGCGCTTTCAGTGATGGAGAGCTTGCGGAGCGCGAGGCCGTACTTGCCGAAATCGTTCGGCAGTCACGGACGCAGTTCCCCGGTGCCGACATCGCTTCCACCCTCAAGCCCTCGTACCGCAACATGCGCGAGCACATCGCTAAGGACAGCAAGGTGATCGACTACGCGATTCTGGCGGTTCGCCGACAGGGTCTCGAATCGGTGCGCATGGCCGTGCGCGGCGGCACCGACGGGTCTCGCCTGTCGGCGATGGGACTTCTGACGCCCAACCTGTTCGCTGGCGGCCAGGCCGCGCATTCGGTGCGCGAATGGGCATCGCTGCAATGGATGGAGGCGGCGGTCGGGGTTTGCATCCAGTTACTGGACGTTTGGGTGGAAAAGAGCGGGCAGGGGGGATGACGATCTTTCTTGCCGAGCAAGTAGCCGATGCGGCTACCGCGATTCGCCGAGGCGAGATCGTGGCATTCCCCACCGAGACGTACTACGGGCTCGCCGTCGACGCGCTTCTACCCTCGGCGCTCGCGCGTCTGTTCGCGCTCAAAGGGCGCGGCGAAAGCAAGGCCAGCGCCCTATTGGTCGCGGATGTGGCGATGTTCGCCGAGCTTTGCGTGGAAATTTCGCCGCGTGCGCACGAGCTGGCTGCGCGCCACTGGCCGGGGCCGCTGACCTTGGCGCTGCCGGCCCGACCCGGGCTGCCGCCCGCCATCGTGAACGACGGTTGTGTTGCCGCGCGGGTGTCGTCGCATGCGATCGCGCACGCGCTGGTCGCAGCCGTCGGGCGCCCCATCACCGCCACCAGCGCCAATCCTTCGGGCAGGCCGCCGGTCTGCAGCGCGCACGAGGTGCTCGCTCTGTTCGCCGGCCAGGATCTCCACATCCTCGACGGCGGCGACACGCCCGGCGGCGCCCCCAGCACCCTGGTGCGCATCTACGCCGGCGCTGTCGAAGTCTTGCGCCAGGGCCCGATCGTCGTCGGCTAGCTACTTCTTGGCTTTTCCGTCGTCTTTGGCTTCGACGGTGGTGGCGGTCATCTTGTACTCGATGGTCACTTTGGCGCCGACCTTGAGGTCGCCCTTGACCTTGGTGTCGGCGGCGCGGGCGACTTCCCATTTCTCTTTGCCCTTCTGAACCACGATCACGTCGTCGCGGAGCTCGAGCACGGGACCGGTCACCTGATAGGTCTTGGGCCCGGCCGCGAGGGCGGGGCGCTGTGAAGCAAACAACGTGGCGGCGAGGAATGCGAGAACGAGCAGCTTTTTCATCCTGATATCTCCAAGGCAGTCGCGAGACGGGATCGGATAGCACCTTCGGGCCCTGCCCGCAAACGGTATGAGAAGGCTCTTGGAACGCCTCTTACGACTCATAGAGCCATGTCGGAGTGTTCAATAAAACAAAATAATATTAACAACTTAATGAGATGCTCGGAACCTGTCTCGAAAAGTTTTATTAATTATAAAAAGTATTAAAGCTTACGTAAGATAATGCGATATAATTGGTTCATGAGGTTCACATCATTCGCGGTCGGGCTGGTTTCAGTGGCGGCGCTGGCCGTTCCGCTCTCGGCGCGAGCCGGCGAGCCTCAGACGGTGGAGCAGGCGTTGCAGGCGCGCAAGAGCGAGTCCTGGCCGCGCGTAGGTCTGATGGCGGATGCAGGGCTCCCTGACGGGGCGATCGGGTCCTTGGTGGTCCGACCGTGGCAGTGGTTCCGGGTGTACGGCGGCGGCGGCTCGAACTCGGTCAGCCGCGGTTGGCGTGGCGGTCTGTCCCTGGTTCCCTTCGGCGCGGGCCCGTCGGTCTCCTTTGAATACGGCCATTACAGCGATGGCGATGCGAACGGCTTGGTTCGTCACATGGTCTCCGGCGACTTCGGCGGCAGCCCGCTGCTCGACCGCATCGGCTACGACTACATGAACGCGCAAGCCGGGCTCGATTTCGGCGGCAAGCACGTGATCTTCTTCATTCACGGCGGGATTTCCAAGGTGTGGGCCCAGATCCACAACCTCAATCAGGCCATGCAGACCAGCGGTTCGACCACGGTCGAGGTGACGCAGGATCCGAAGGTCACCGTCGTCGGCTCCTCTTTCAAGATCGGACTCATCGTCTTTTTCATTTGAGGCACATCATGCGTATCCAAATCACAAACAGAATCTCCCTCACCATGGTCTTGGTTCTCGCGGCGGCGGCGGTCGCTTCGTGCGCGCAGGTGGAAGCCGATGTCCCCGAGGCCAAGGTGACACAGAAATCGGTGAGCTTCCAAGGCATCCCCGGCGCTCAGGCGGCAGGCGAGGTGTCGATCACTCAGTCCTTCACGCTGACCGCGGATGACTTGTCGTGGGCGCAGAACCTGAACGCGCAAGTCTACGCATACGAGGTCGAAATCACCGCGGCGAGCGGCGTCGACGACCTGAGTTTCATCCATCACGCGCGCGTCACTATGGCCAACGGTTCGGGCGCCGAGTCCACCGATCCGGTCGAGGTTATCAGCTACGACCGGCCCGACAACTTCACGCCGTCGCCCGCCCTGGACGTCAAGACGACTTATCCGGTCGATGTGACAAGTGCTTGGGCTGCCAAGAAGGTCACCATCACCATGAACCTTATCGGCGTGTTCCCCGAGCAGGACTGGTCGGTCGACGTGACGTTGCACATGAGCGGCAAGATTTCCTACAAGTTCTAGCCGAATCGTCGACGAGCACCTGGAGCCAGCGCCCTTTCGCCCGAGCTGAGCACGGGCCGAAGGGCGCTATGCATTTCCCAATGCGTCGCTCGTTGCGCCGGCCGTTTCGTCGGTTGCGCAGCGTGAACCACCGGGTGGGCCTTTCCGACCAAGAACGTCCGGCATTCACGGGCGCATATAACTTCAATTGCTGTCGCTCCTGTGTTAGTTAGACGCAACGAAGACTGTGTCGGTCCGCTTTGAAGGCCAACTCCAACGGTGGCCCTCACAACCGAGCAAAGGAGACCAAGTACCATGAAGAAGATCCTCTCGTCCGCGATGGCAGTTGTCTTTGCAATGGGTCTGGCCGGGATGGCCCGTGCCGACGGCACCGAGATGTTCGGAAAGAAGTGCGCCGGTTGCCACGGCAAGGACGGCAAGGCCGCGACCAGCATGGGCAAGAAGCTCAACATGAAGGATCTGACCGACGCGAAGGTGCAAGCTGCGTCCACCGATGCACAGTGGGAAAAGATCATTCTTGAAGGGGTGAAGGGTGAGGGCGGCAAGCTGGTCATGCCTGCCACCAAGTGCTCGCCCGACGAGGCCAAGGCCTTGGTCAAGGCTTGCCGGAGCTTCAAGAAGTAGCGTCGTTCTGGTTGCTAGCCCCGCGAATCTCCGTCGCCTTCGCGGCGGAAGCGCACGGATATTGCCCACGCCGCTTCGGGAACGGGCCAGGCGGGTTGGTTTCCGCCGAACGGTTGCGCGCTGCTCCTGCTTGCCTTGGCGAGCGCAACCGGGCACTCTCGTTGCCTCGCAAACCAGACAGGAGAAGGTTTAATGATCGGCATCATCGGCGGTACCGGACTTGGCGAATCCCTCGGCGTTCTCGGCGCCGGGCAGAGCCACAGCATCGACACGCCCTTCGGTCCGCCGTCGGGGCCCGTCATCACGACCCAGATCGCCGGGATTCCCTGCGCGTTGCTCTCGCGCCACGGGGAAGGGCATGTGCTTGGCCCCTCGTCGGTTCCCTTCCGCGCCAACATCTTCGCGCTCAAGACCCTGGGCGTGACGCACATCCTGGCCAGCGCGGCGGTGGGCAGCTTGCGCGAGCAGATCGCGCCGCGCGAGCTGGTGCTGCCCGACCAAGTCATCGACAAGACCTTCTGTCGGCCGAATTCCTTTTTCGACGGACTGGCGGCGCACGTTGAGATGGCGATGCCCTTCTGCCCGACCTTGCGCAGTCTACTATCGAGAGTTGGCGCGACCTTACCGGTCAAGCTGCATTCGCGCGGCACCTACGTGTGCATGGAGGGACCGCAGTTTTCCACGCGTGCGGAGAGCGAAATGCACCGGGCGTGGGGTGCGGATCTCATCGGCATGACCCTGATGCCCGAGGCGAAGCTGGCCCGCGAGGCCGAAATCTGCTACGCCGCGGTCGCGCTGGCCACCGATTACGACTGCTGGCGCAAGCGCCCCGACGACGAAGACAAGCTTCGCCTGCTGGAGGAAATCATCGGCAACGTCAAGGCGGCCACGCAGAATGCGCTGTCGCTCATCGCCCACGCGATTCCCCATGTCGCCGCGCAGATGGCAACGCCCTGCGACTGCCAGTCGGCGCTCAAGCTCGCGATCTGGAGCGATCACCGCTATATCACCGACGAGACGCGGGCGCGGCTGCATCCCTTGATCGGAAAGTACGTCAGCCAATGAAGGTCGGCGGCAAGCACTATCGGACCATTTATCCCGTCGAGGACGGGCAGGTCATCGAGGTCATCGATCAGACGCGCCTGCCACACGAATTCGCGCTCGCCAGGTTGCGCAGCCTGGACGACGCCGTGCGGGCGATTGCGGACATGATCGTGCGGGGCGCGCCGCTCATCGGCGCCACCGGCGCGTACGGCATGGCGCTGGCCCTGCGCAAGGACGCCACCACACCCGCGCTCGAAGCCGCGCGCAAGCGCCTGGTGGCGAGCCGCCCGACTGCCGTCAACCTGCGCTGGGCGGTGGACGAGGTGGTCGCTGCCGTGGCGCCCTTGCCGGTGTCCGAGCGGGCCGCCGCGGCCTTCCAGAGCGCGGCCGAGATCTGCGACGAGGACGTGGCAAGTTGCGCGTCCATCGGCGAGTACGGCAAGCAAGTCATCGCCGAGCTGGCCAAGCAGCACCCCGGTCGTCCCATCAACCTGCTCACCCACTGCAACGCCGGCTGGCTAGCCACCGTCGATTATGGAACTGCGCTGGCGCCCATCTACAAGGCGCACGATGCCGGAATTCCCGTACACGTTTGGGTGGATGAGACCCGGCCGCGCAACCAGGGCGCGTCGCTGACCGCTTGGGAGCTGGGACAGCACGGCGTCGCTCACACCGTGATTGCCGACAACGCTGGCGGGCATCTGATGCAGCGCGGACGGGTCGACCTGTGTATCGTCGGTTCGGATCGCACGACGTCGAACGGCGACGTGTGCAACAAGATCGGAACCTACCTCAAGGCCCTGGCCGCCCACGACTGCGGCGTGCCGTTCTACGTGGCCTTGACCGGGCCGACCATCGACTGGGAGATGACCGACGGCGTGGGCCAGATTCCCATCGAAGAGCGCAGCGCCGACGAGGTTCGCCTGATGCGCGGGCGGACCAGCGACGGAGGGTTGGCCACCGTGAACATCCTGCCCGAGGGCAGCCGCGCCGCCAACCCGGCCTTCGATGTAACCCCGGCGCGACTTGTGACTGGCATCATCACCGAGCGAGGCATCTCGCCCGCGAGCAGCGAGGGACTGCGCAAGTTGTTCCCCGAAGTGGGCGAGTAGTTGCAGCCGGGACACTGCCGGCGTGGACGGGCTCACAATTCCAAGACACCCCTTCGGCGCTTGACTCTTTGAGCGACTTTCGCTATAGAGCGTCACACTCGCCGCGCGGCGGCGAATCTGTAGACAAACCATCGAGCCGAAGGTTGTTATGAAAAGAAACCGCTTGTTCTTCGTTCTTGCGACGTTGGCGCTGGCAGCAGCATGCGGTAAGCAGGATCCAGACGCTGGACGTACTTTGGGCCGCGAGCTCGGGGCGAAGATCAAGGCGGAACAGGTCGGTGGTACACCGGACGCGGGTGGCGCAGTCGAGGCGCTCGTGGCGACCCAGACCATCACCGCGACCGTGACGGATACGGAAACCAGCACGCAGACGATTGTCACCACGGTCACCTCGACCGGCACCCAGGTGGTTCCTGTGACCCAGACCACGACCTCGACGGTGACGACCACTGCGGTCGGGACTATCACCAGGACCGAGACGTCTACGGCAACGGCCACCGCGACTGGAACGCGAACCGGAACGGTGACCCAGACGGCGACCCAGACCCGAACCGCGACCGCAACGGTCACGGCCACGGCGACGCGGACCACGACATCCACCTCAACCGGAACCCAGACGGCCACGGCGTCCAAGACTGCGACCGCGACGCAAACCCAGACTCAGGGTCAGGTCCTCTCGTACAACCAGGTTTATGTCCTAAGTGGGACGGTGACGAGCACGAATACTGCGACTGTCTACTACACTCAGTGGGCGCACTCAAAGGGCACTACTGCGACGGCGACGACGACACAATTCATCCAGACCACAGGCGCAAAGACCGTTACCGCGACGGTCACCAGCACGTTCAACGGCACTGAAACCAAGACGGCCACGGCCAGCATGATCGGCTCAGGAACGACCACCGGAACCGTGACCGTGACCGTAACCGCGACCCAGACCTCGAGCAGCACCAACGGCGGCGGGGGAGGACGAACCGTCACCTCGACCGGCACGGCAACTGGCACCGCGACCCAGTCTTGGACCTACCACCAGACCGCAACCGTCACCACAACGGTCACGACCACGTCGACCAACACAGTGACCGGCACCAGGACCGTCACGAGCACGGTGACGTCGACCACCACGCCGACCCTGACCAACACCGGGACGGTAACCGTCACGAGCACGGCGACCGTTACCAGTCCGACCACGGTGACCTCCACCGTGACGAATTCCGGCACGACCACGGACACATCCACGGTGACTACGACCGGCACCGTGACCAATACCAACACGGTCAATCAAACCCAGACCGTGACCAACACCAGCACGACCCCCGGAACCGCCACCCAGACCGTGACCACGACCCACACGATGACCAGCACGGCGACCGCCACGGGTGGGGCGACGCTGGCGATCACGCAGCAGCCTGTGAGCCAGACCGTGGCCGCGGCGCCCAACACAGGAGTGACGTTCACGCTTGCGGCTGTCGGGACCGGGACGATTACGTACCATTGGTATGCACTCAACGGCGAAACGCCGGTCTCGCTCGGGTCGGGGCCGGATCCCAACCTCTACGTTAGCGCAGAACCGTACGCGAACCTGCCGCAGACCTTCACCTACTTCTGCGTGGTCACCGACGGCAGTGGAGGCGCCCGGCAGAGCAATCTCGTGACTCTCACGCTGCTCCCGCCCGTGTTCACGATTACGCAGCAGCCTGTGAGTCAGACCGTGGCTGCGGCGCCCGGCACCGGTGTGACGTTCACCCTGGCGGCCACCGGCTCGGGCACGATCACATACCACTGGTACGCGCAAAATGGTGAAACGCCGATCTCGCTCGGGTCGGGACCGGATCCGAACCTCTATGTGAGTGCAGAGCCGTATGCGAATTTGCCCCAGGTCTTCAGCTACTATTGCGTAGTCACCGACGGATACGGATACACGCGACAGAGCGACACGGTGACCTTGACGCTGCTTCCTCCGGGGCCGATGATCACGCAGCAGCCTGTGAGCCAGACCGTGGCCGCGGCAGCGGGGACCGGGGTAACCTTCACACTGGCGGCCACCGGGACGGGCACCATCACGTACCATTGGTACGCGGTCAACGGTGAAACGCCGATCTCGCTCGGGTCGGGACCGGATCCGAACCTCTACGTGAGCGCGCAGCCATACGAGAATCTACCGCAGACCTTTAGCTACTACTGTGTCGTCAGCGACGGAAACGGGAACCTGCGACAGAGCAACACCGTGACCCTGACCTTGCTGCCTCCCGGGCCGATGATCACGCAGCAACCTGTCAGTCAGACCGTGGCGGCAGCGCCCAATACCGGGGTCACGTTCACGCTCGTAGCGACCGGAACCGGCGCGCTCACCTACCATTGGTACGCCGTTAACGGTGAAACGCCGATCTCGCTCGGGTCGGGACCGGATCCGAACCTGTATGTGAGCGCGCAGCCATACGCGAATCTGCCGCAGACCTTCAGCTACTATTGTGTTGTTAGCGACGGGGGCGGAAATACCCGGCAGAGCAACACCGTGACCCTGACGCTGCTCCCTCCCGCACTGACGATCACGCAGCAGCCTGTGAGCCGCACCGTGGCTGCCGCGCCCGGTACGGGGGTTACCTTCACGTTGTTGGCCGTCGGGACGGGGACGATCACGTACCACTGGTACGCGGTTAATGGTGAAACGCCGATCTCGCTCGGGTCGGGACCGGATCCGAACCTCTATGTCAGCGCGGAGCCGTACGCGAATTTGCCGCAGACCTTTAGCTACTACTGCGTGGTCAGCGACGGCTACGGATACACGCGACAGAGCAATACCGTCACCCTGACGCTGCTTGCTCCCGGACCGATGATCACGCAGCAACCTTTCAACCAGACCGTGGCGGCAGCGCCCAACACGGGCGTCATGTTCACGCTCTGGGCGACCGGGACGGGGACCATCACGTACCATTGGTACGCAGTGAACGGCGAAACGCCGATCTCGCTCGGGTCGGGGCCGGATCCCAACCTGTATGTGAGCGCGGAACCGTACGCGAATCTGCCGCAGACCTTTAGTTACTACTGCGTGGTCAGCGACGGTAACGGAAACACGCGACAGAGCAACACCGTGACCCTCACTTTGCTTCCTCCCGCGCTGGCCATCACGCAGCAGCCGGTGAGCCAGGTCGTGGCCGCGGCGCCCGGCACCGGGGTGACGTTCACACTGGCGGCCACTGGGACGGGAACGATCACGTACCATTGGTACGCGGTTAACGGTGAAACGCCGATTTCGCTCGGGTCCGGTCCGGATCCCAACCTGTATGTGAGCGCGGAGCCCTTCGAAAACCTGCCGCAGACCTTCAGCTACTACTGCGTGGTCAGCGACGGCTACGGATACACACGACAGAGCAATACCGTGACCCTGACGCTCTTGCCTCCCGGACCGATGATCACGCAGCAGCCCGTGAGCCAGACAGTGGCGGCGGCGCCCGGCACCGGGGTGACGTTCACACTGGCGGCCACCGGGACGGGGACGATCACGTACCACTGGTACGCGCTCAGCGGCGAAACGCCGGTCTCGCTTGGGTCCGGGGCGGATCCCCACCTGTACGTGAGCGCGGAGCCATACGCGAATCTGCCGCAGACCTTCAGCTACTATTGCGTGGTCAGCGACGGCAACGGAAACACCCGGCAAAGCAACACCGTGACCCTGACGTTGCTCCCTCCCGCGCTGTCGATCACGCAACAGCCCGTAAGCCAGACGGTGGTGGCAGCGCCCGGCACCGGGGTGACGTTCACGCTGGCGGCTACCGGGACGGGGACGATTACGTACCACTGGTACGCGCTCAACGGCGAGACGCCGGTGTCGCTCGGCTCGGGGCCGGATCCCCACCTGTACGTGAGCGCGGAGCCGTTCGAGAACCTGCCACAGACCTTCAGCTACTACTGCGTGGTTAGCGATGGCTACGGATACACGCGACAGAGCAATATGGTGACCCTGACGCTGCTGCCCCCCGGGTAGGTCGGTCGGCCGCACCGGCCGTTCGCAATCGCCTTCGGCCGTGGTTCTGGGCAAGCACGCAGAACCAGCTACGAACTTCCGGAACCTTATACTAGAGTGCGCGGAACATGCCACGCATTGCCGCGTTTCGAGCCCTTCGTTTCGATGAAGGTCGCCTGCCCGACCTGGCGCAGGTGATTGCGCCACCCTACGACGTCATCTCGCCGGAAAAGCGGGCCGAGCTCGAATCCCAGCACGCCCGCAACATCGTGCATCTCGATCTGCCGCGCGGGGATGGCGACGAAAAATACGCGAACGCACGACGCCTTCTCGACCAGTGGATGGGCGAGGGGATTTTGCGCGAGGACAAAGAGCCGGCCATCTACCGCTACGAGCAGATATTCTCCTTCGACGCCGGCACGGGTGCGCGTACCTACACGCGCAAGGGTTTCTTCGCCCTGATCGAGCTATCGCCGTTCTCCGACCGAATCGTGCTTCCGCACGAGCACACGCTTTCGGGTCCCAAGGTCGACCGCTTCAAGCTCATCAAGACCACGGAAGCCCACTTTTCCGAGATCTTTGCTCTCTACCGCGATCCGCAGGGCGAGGCGGAGGCCGCGCTGGAGCGCGCAACCACGGGTGCGCCCGCGGTCGACACCACCACGCCCGACGGTTGCCGCCATCGCCTCTGGGTCGTAACCGACAAAGCGGCCATCGCAAGAGTCGCGCAGGCGCTCGCGCCCAAGCCGGTCATGATCGCCGACGGGCACCACCGATACGAAACCATGGTGGCGATTCGGGACGCGCTTCGTCCCGCCGACGCGGCGCTGGGAACCTCGCAGGCCGACTTCGGTCCGATGTTCTTCGCGCGTGCCGAGGATCCAGGCCTTCTGGTGTTGCCGACCCATCGGATGGTGCACGGCCTTCCCGAGGACGCGCTCGACAGGTTGGCCGATATCTGCCGCCCTTACTTTGTCGTCGAGAGCGGCGACGAGCGCGATGCGGCGGCGATCAGCGATCGCCTGCGTCGCGAGGGCGAGAGCGCGGTGACCTTTGCCCTTCGCCGCCCGCATCAGGACCGCACCACCTGGCTCCGATTGCGCAAGGACGTCAGCCTCGCGCGCCTGGGACCGGCAACCCTCGGCTGCCTGGACGTTAGCGTGTTGCACGGCTTGATCCTGGAACCGCTCGGGATCGGCGCCGAGGCGATGGCCAAACAGTCGAATTTGAGCTACAGCCACGACCTCGGCGAAACCCTCGGCCGGGTTGCGGGCGGCGCGGTCCAAGCCGCCTTTGTCATGAACGCCACCAAGGTTTACCAGGTGCTCGACGCGTGCGAGGCAGGCTTCGTGTTGCCGCAGAAGTCGACCTACTTTCAGCCCAAGCTCGCCACCGGTCTGGTGATGCAGAAGATTCGCCCTGGCGAGCCGCTGTAGCCATCGGAGCGGTGTGAAGGACCAACCGGAGGAGATTACCCGCGACACGCTTCTTCGCGGGCGCGTGAAGCTTCTACAACCGAGGCGCGGCTTTCGCAGCAGTCTGGATCCCGTCCTGCTGGCGGGCTTCATCGCGCCACCGTTTGGCAGCTTCTTCGATATCGGTTGCGGCACCGGAGCACTCTCTTTCTTGCTGCTCGCGCGCGATTCGGCGGCATGCGGGGTGGGGGTGGAGATCCAACCGCGCTTGGCCGCACTGGCAGAACAGGGCAGGCTGGAGAACGGCTTCGCCGATCGCTTTCGCGTCGTGACCGCCGACGTGCGCGTCCGCGACCTCATTGCGGCAAGGGGATTCGATCTAGTGGCGACCAATCCGCCGTTTCGCCCCGTGGGAACCGGCGTGTTACCGCCGCTGTCGGAGAAGGCGTTGGCCAATCACGAGGTGTCCCTTGCGCTTTCGGAATGGTTGGACGTGGCGGCGCTGGCGTTGCGTCCCGACGGGAGGCTGGCGACCATCTTTCCCTTCGACCGCGCCGAGGAGCTGCAAGCAGCCCTTTGGGCGCGCGGCTTCTGGGTCTCGCGCTTTCGTCCGGTTGCCGCGCGAGCGGGCGCGACACCCCATCGCATATTGCTGGAGGCCGGGCGAAGGGCCTCGCAAACCGTGACCGAATCGCTGCTGGTGGTTCACGCCGATTCCGGCTATGCGGAAGAGGTGCGTCGCATGTTGGGAGAGGAGCCGTGAAATACCGCCTGGCCTACATTCTGTCTATCTGGTTTGGCTGTGGCCGATTCCCCAAGATGCCGGGCACTGCGGGGACCATCGGTGCGGTGCCGCTCTATCTGCTGCTCGCATGTGGCGGACCAGTGGCGGTGGCGATCGGTGCGCTGGTCGTGACCTTGGTCGGCGTGTGGGCTGCCACCGAAGTCGTTCGCAGAACCGGGCTCAAGGATCCGCAGATCGTGTGCATTGACGAAGTCGCCGGTGTGCTCATCACCTTGGTGGCCGCGCCCAACCATTGGAAGGGCATTCTGGCCGGGGTTGTGTTGTTCCGAATCTTCGATCAGTGGAAGCCGTGGCCGGCCCGCTGGGCAGAGCACCTGCGCGAAGGCTGGGGTGTGGTGATGGACGACGTCTTCGCGGGACTCTGGGGCGCGATCGTCCTCTTGATCGCGCGCGCCCTCGGTTGGCGCTGATTGCTACAGCGACGCAAGCACGGCGCGCAGGTCAGCCGCGTACCGGCCCTGCGGTGAGAGCTGCAAGTAGCGCCTGTAGGCGGCCCGCGCGGCATCCTTGTGTCCTGCAGCTTGCTCTGCGCCACCGAGAAAGACGTAGGCGTCGGCCTGCTCGGCGTCGATGGCGATGGCTTTTTGGGCCCAGTCTGCCGCCTTGGCCGTGTGCCCGCGGTCGAATTCGGTCTTGGCCAGCAGCAGCGCGGCATCGGCCGATTGTGAATCGGCCGCGAAGGCGTCAGCGCACTTCACCAGAAGGTCCTTGTAGCGGCGCTGGTCGTAGGCTTTCCTGCACGCCTCCATGCTCCCCGGGCCAGCAGAATCCGCAGCCGCCCCGGCCGACGCTTGTGCGGGAGAAGGAAAGACGCGGGCGTCGGTCGGGGCTGGCGCGGACGACGGCTGGTCGGCACCCACCGTCGGGGTTGGACTTGGGGTGGGCGTGGGCGACGCCGCCTGCGGAATCGGTTCGCTGGTGGCGGGCTGCTCTTCGAGCGGCTGCGGAAGCTGCGCGGGTGTCGGTCGGACGATTGTGACTTCGCTGGCCACGCCCGACGCCTGACCGCGGGAGAGTGCCAGAAGCACGATACCGACGACGACAGAGGTTCCGATCGCCCCGCCCATCAGAGATCTTCGCCGGGTCAGCCAATGCCGCGACGTCCGTGTCGCGGCCACGTCGTCGTAAGTATCGCGAGTGGCCGGCACGTCAGAAAGGGCGTCACCTTCGGAAAAGAACCGATCCTCCTCGGACGTGAAACATGACGCGTGCCGGCCCACGAGCGGGATAACCTGGCATGTCAGCTGGTCGCTAATCACGATCTTCGACGACGCTCCGTGCTTTCGGTTCATCCGAACCTCCATCGGCCAAGAGTCTTTGTCGCGGAAACGCAGCTCACGTGTGCCTGTTTCCTTAGTTCCGCGACGAAGCGTTTCCTTACAGCCACCGGTCGGTTGCCCGGCGACACGGGATTGCAATGCAAGTCCTGCTCCCTGTTCCCCCTCCCTGCTGGCGTTTGCATGCGGGCGCGCACAGGCCGGCCCAATTGCTCGGCAATCGTTGTGGCTGCGGCAAGATCGTCGAGCAAGACGGTACCAAAATCAGCAGCCGGTTCCCGACGGGCAAGGCCAAGCCCCTGTGCTGGAGCAGGACCACTTGCCGATGGCGGAACAGACGCAGTAGCCGGTCTTGGCGTTGTTCCCCGAGTCGTAGTAGCTGGTTCCCGAGGAGCTGCCGCAGGGTTTGCAAGTGCCGATGGCGCATGCCGTGCTGGCTGTGGGCGGCGTGGTGTCGCACGCCGCAACGCCGTCGAGGGAATAGCAGGCGTAGTTGGTCGTGGACGAGAAGTTGCAATCGCCTTCCACGTATTTTGAGCCATTGCAAGTGAGTGTCTTGTACCCCTGGCTTTCCGGCCCGCAGAACTTGTAGCAAACCGCGCTGCCGGTACAACTCGCATCCTTGGCTTCGCTGCTGCACGCAGCTCCAGGCAGGGCGATGGCCGGCGGCGGCGACATGTTTCCGCCGGTTGAAACAACGGCGCCGTCCGTCGATGAGACGCCGCCGCTGCCCACCGCGCCGCTGCTGCCGGCGGAAGCCCCACCGGACGAGACGGTGCCGCCCGAGCCGACGGCGGTACCCCCGGACGAGACCGAGCCTCCGCTGCTGGTAACGGTCCCGCCGGGCGCGACGGTGCCGCCCGAGCCGACGGCGGTACCTCCGGACCAGACGGCGCCTCCCGCGGCCATCGCAACGCCACCGGATGAAACGGCTCCGCCCGTGGTTTGACTCCCGCCCGTCGGCAGAGCGTCTCCCGCGGCTCCGCCGGCCGACACAACCGAGCCAGCGTCATCGATCGTGCCGCCGGTCGCGACCTCGCCGCCGGTTCCAAGAACCGCGACATCGCTCCCGCTTGGGTCGCCTGGAGCCGCCGCAGCGTCGGTCGAAACCACCCCGCCGGACGACGCCGCGTCGTCGAGACCCTGCACGCCGCCCGCGGACGCGGCCGAACCGTCGGGAAGGTTGGTGCCGCCGGTCGCAATGGCCTGGCCGCCGTTGGACGTGACCCCGGTTGCTGCGGCGTCGACGCTACCCACGGAGGGCAACCCGCCCGCGCCACCACCCATTCCCCCCGTAGCCAGCGGAGCTCCGACCTCCGGCGTGGAGCCGCCCAGCGCAGGCCCGCCCGTGGTTGCGGGAATGCCGCCGGCGCCGGCGTCAAAGTGGAAGTCCACGCAATCCGAGAACGCCTCGCACGAAGCCACCTGTTTCGGCTTGTCGAGAGACACGCATCCTGCGCCGATGGCGAACACCCACCCAACGCATGCTATTCGACGACGCAATTCGGGCACCCCTTTTGATAAGGGCAGTGGTCGGGCGGGGGACTTGTGGCTCAGACCCCCGGCAATCCCGCGTGGGCGGCGGGGATTACACGCCGGGGCCGTCGCGCCTGTTGCGGGTGGGGCGCGCAAAGCAACGATAGCGCCGGCTCACTTCACGCCGGCGCGTTTGGCCTCGTCCCACAGCTCGTTCTGCTCTTCGGGCGACGCCGACCTGACCTGACGTCCGGCGACCTCCAGCTTCTCTTCCATGTAACGGAATCGTCGCCCAAAACGATCGGTGGCTTCGCGTAGGCTGTGTTCCGCATCGAGGTCGAGCTTGCGCGCCAGGTTCACGATGGCAAACAGCAGGTCGCCGAGCTCGCTTGCCATGGCGGCGCGATCGCCGTTCGCGCAGGCTTGGTCGAGCTCGCCCAGCTCCTCGGTGACCTTCGCACGCACGCCGGCGACGTCAGGCCAATCGAAGCCGACCGCGCCGGCTTTCTCGCCCGCGCGCATGGCGCGCACGAGCGCAGGAGCACTGTTCGGAATTCCATCCAGCGCGCCCTTCTTGCCTTTCTTGGCCTTTTCGACCGCCTTGAGCTTCGCCCAGCCTGCCAGTGCCTCGTCAGCGTTCTTGGCGTGAACGTCGCCGAATACGTGCGGGTGACGGCGAATCAGCTTGCGCACGATGCCTTCGATCACCTCGTCGATGCCGAACCCGCCGTCGCGGTGGCGCAGCTCGGCCTGAAACACGATTTGCAAGAGCAGGTCGCCCAGCTCTTCGCAGTGATCGGCCACCTGGCCGGCCTGCAGCGCATCGACGACTTCATAGGTCTCCTCCACCAGGTAGGGCAAGAGTGACTGCAGGGTCTGCTCGCGATCCCACGGGCATCCGTCGGGCGCGAGTAAGCGCTGCATGAGCCCGACAAGGCGGGGGAGGTTGGCGCCGGTTTCCTTGCCCGGCAATGGATCCAGGTTGATGGCTGGCGGTGGTGTCAGGTCGTTCACGGCGCGGAAGTTTAGCTCCTTCGCCCGGCCACTGCTGCCTGGTTCTTGGCGGCCGAACGTGCTACGAAAGACTGCACAACTTTGAGTTACCGATCGCCTGAACATCACCGTGACAGCAGCGACGTCGAGTCGGACCGCGTTGTCCTCGACGACAACCGCGTGGCGCTCATGCTTTTCGGCGAGCGCAACGCGAACCTCAAGCGCATCGAGCTTGAGACTAACGCCCGCCTACATTCGCGCGGCAACGAGCTGACGTTGATGGGAAGCGCAGACGCCATCGCACAGGCGCGCCGCCTGGTGGAACAGCTTTACCGCATGGCCCGCAGCGGCCGGCCCATCGGACCCGAGGACGTGGCCCGCGCCGCCGAGGTCCTGCGCGGGGATTCCACCGCCAATCTGCAGGAGGTGTTTTCCGACACCATTTTGGTGGGCAGCCGCGCGCGGCCAATCGCGCCCAAGGGACTGGCACAGAAGCGCTACGTGGATGCCATCCGCGAACGTGACATCGTGTTCGCCATCGGCCCCGCGGGAACCGGCAAGACCTATTTGGCCATGGCGCTGGCCCTGCGTGAGCTTCTGGAGAAGCGAGTCAAGCGCATCGTCCTCACCCGGCCTGCCATCGAAGCCGGCGAGCGCCTTGGGTTTCTGCCGGGCACCATGGAGGACAAGGTGTCGCCTTACCTGCGGCCCCTCTACGATGCCTTGCACGACATGCTCGATTTCGACCGCGCGCAACAGCTCATGGAACGCGGAATTTTGGAAATCGCGCCCATCGCGTTCATGCGCGGCCGCACGCTCAACGATTCCTTCGTCATTCTCGATGAAGCCCAGAACACCACCGGCGAGCAGATGAAGATGTTCCTGACCCGCTTGGGTTTTGAATCCAAGGCGGTGGTCACCGGCGACGTCACCCAAATCGACCTGCCGGACCGGCGTCGTTCGGGTCTGATGGAGGCCGAGAGCCTGCTCAAGGACGTAGACGGCATCTCTTTCTGCTACTTCACCGAGGTGGACGTCGTTCGTCACCCGCTGGTGGCGAAGATCATCAGGGCCTACGAACGCAAGACCGCCGAGGAAGCAGCCGGGCGAATGCGCCCTGAAAAATAGCGAGGCAGCATGGCTTTGCCAGAAAAGCCCCAGGATGTGGAGAGTCGCGCCCACTACGAGCGCGAAGAGCTGCTTGCTATCTCACGGGCGCTGTCCTCCGAGCGAGACATCCATAAGCTGCTCGACATGATCCTGCGCAAGAGCCGGCAGATCACCGGCGCGGACGCGGGCAGTGTGTACGTGGTCGAATCCGTCGAAGAATCACCGAAAGATCGCGCCCAGAGCCACCGGCGAGCCGCGCTGGGCGAAGCGAGGGGCGCCGCATCTCGTCTTCACTTCATGCTTTCGCAGAACGATTCCATGGCAGTGAACTTCGACGAGTTCACCCTCAAGCTGGACGAATCGTCCGTCGCCGGCAAGGCGGTGCTCTCGCGACAGCCGATCAACAGTCGCAACCTCGGCGCCGAGCCGACCGACACTCTCGGCACAGGTCACGACCGCAGCTTTGACCAGCAGACCGGCTATCAAGCGCGGTCGATGCTCACGGTCCCGATGCTGTCGGCGATGGGGGACGTCATCGGGGTGATCCAGCTTATTAACAAGAAGCGAACCGCCGGCGCCAAGCTGGCCGACCAGGAAGACTTCGCCCGCGAGGTGGTTCCTTTCGACGAGCGGGCGGAGGAGATGGCCCTGGCGCTGGCGTCACAGGCCGGCGTGTCGCTGGAAAACGCCATCCTCTACGACGAGATCCGTCGTCTATTTGAAGGCTTCGTGGACGCCTCGGTGACCGCCATCGAGGCGCGCGATCCGACCACGTCGGGACACTCGCGGCGGGTAGCGACCCTGACCGTGGCGCTGGCGGAGAAGGTCGACGCGATCTCCGACGGGCCGTTCGGCGACGTGCGCTTCTCGCGCGACGACCTTCGCCAGATCGAATACGCGGGCGTGCTGCACGACTTCGGCAAGGTCGGGGTGCGCGAGCAGGTGTTGGTCAAGGCGAAGAAGCTCTACGAGTGGCAACTCGCGGCGATTGGGCAGCGCTTCCGCTACCTGCGCAAGTCGTTCGCGGCCGAGGCGATGGCGCGCAAGATCGAGCTCTTTGAGCGCGGCGAAAGACCGGGCTCGCCGTCGTTCTCGCAGATCGACGTCGAGCTGGCCGCACAGTTGGCGTTTCTCGACCGGGGTTGGCGCTCGGTGGATGCCGCCAACCAGCCGAGCTTAGTCGACCAACCCGTCCTGGAGCATTTGGCCGATCTTGCGTCCGGGCGTTATCTGGATGACGACGGCGTGTTGCAGCCCTACCTCACGCAAGAGGAGTTGTCCGCTCTGCAGGTGCCGCGCGGAAGCCTCACCGCGGAGGAACGGCTGCAGATTCAAAGCCACGTCGACCACACCATCGCGTTTCTGCGGACGATTCCTTGGGGACGGGCCCTCGGCAACGTTCCTCGCATCGCGGGTGCGCATCACGAGCTGCTCGACGGCAGCGGCTATCCGCAGAGCCTGCGCGGCGAGGAGATCTGCATCGAGTCGCGCATGCTTACCATTGCCGACATCTTCGACGCGCTCACTGCCTCCGATCGGCCCTACAAGGCCGCGGTTCCGGTGGTACGCGCCCTCGACATCCTCAGCGCCGAGGTCAAGGCCGGCAAGTGCGACGCGCATCTATTTCGAATCTTCGTTGAAGCGGAAATCTACAAGGCGGTGCTCGCGTGATCGACCTTCTGGTTCGGCCCGAAGCGCGCAAGTTGGTTCCCGCGGCGGCAAGCAAAGCCCTGGTTGCTCGCCTACGCGAAGCTCTGCGAAACGTCGACCGTTCGCGCTCGCAGACGGCGTTGCTGCTGACCTGTGACGAGGAGATTCGCACCCTCAATCGCAACTACCGCAAGCTGGACCGCGCCACCGACGTGCTGAGCTTTCACCAGCAGGAGCTGGCCGGCGTTGCCGATCCGGCGGGCGACGGCGTTTTCTTGGGCGACATCGTGATCTCGGTCGAGACCGCGCAGCGACGGGCCGGCGGGCGGCGCTTGCCCGGCGAGCTGGCGCGCTTGGCGATCCACGGTCTGTGCCACCTGTTCGGCCACGACCATCATCGCCCGGGACCGGCACGCGAAATGCGCAAGCTGGAACAGAAGCTGCTGCGCGTTTCGCGACGTGGCTGAGCACATTGTGTGGTCCTAAGTGCGATGGCTCGTGCTGGTGGGACCCGGTCAAGGAAGAACTGGGATCGATGAAGCTCGCTCGGACTTAGCGGAGACGCTTGATTTTGGAGGACGTCATGCAACTTGACCCCTGCGGATCCGCGCGCTGTCCGATGTCCAGGTCTCGCCGGAACATGTCGATTTCTGACCGGGAATGGCTGGACGTTTGGTCTATGCTGTATGCAAACCCTTCCCTCCCGCGTGCCCCTGTCCTTGGCGGTCATCGTTGTCCTCGCCGCGGCAGCCTCCTGTTCCAGTTCGTCAACGCCGCGGACCGGCTCGGGCGGCGCACAGGCGGGCGGCGCGACCGGTGCTGGGGGCGCCGGCGGCGGAGGAGGAGCCACGAGCCCGGGTGGCGCAACGGGGTTCGGCGGCGGCTCCAGCTCGGGCGGTCGGAGTGGGACCGGCGGCGGGACCGGTTCGGGAGGAGTGTCCACGTCAGGAGGCAGAAGCAGTGCAGGGGGCGCAACTGGTCGTGGCGGCGCGACCGGCTTTGGCGGCGCGACCGGCTTTGGCGGCGCGACCGGCTTTGGCGGCGCGACCAGCTCTGGTGGCGCGAGTAGCGCGGGCGGGCGGAGCGGCTCGGGTGGCGCCAATGCCGGCGGAGCGACGGGCTCTGGCGGCCAGTCGAGCTTCGCTGGTGCATCCGGAGGCGTCGATGCGGGAGCAGGTGGCCAATGTGCAATCCCGACCGCTCCGGACCCATCCTCGACCTCGATAGCAGGAGCCTGGGACTTCACCCCCGCGGGGGGAAGCAAACGGACGATCCAGGTTCCGGGCGGCGGCTGGCTCAAACAAGGGGTCAGTGCATCGAGCGGCACGTACGCCAGTCAGATCACGGTCCCAGATTCTGGCGCCTCGCAGACCACTTTGATTGAATTCGGCGCGGTCAATTTTCAAGCGACGCTGTCGGTGGACGGCACAGAAGTCGGAACCAATACAACCTCCTTCACCCCATCCGTTTTCGACGTCACCAAATTCGTGACACCCGGAAAGCAGCATGCCATTTCCGTGCTCGTCAAGGGCGGCCAGGCACTGAAGACGAACGGCAAGTTCATCGTTCCTACCGCGGCCGGCTGGTCGCCGAACGTCGCGCAGGGGATCTTCCGCTCCGCACTGTTGCACGTGTATCCCGATGTCTACATCAGCGACGCATTCGTGCGAACCAGCGTCACCGACGACACCCTGACCTACGACGTATCGATCACGAATACGGGTACCACGAGCCAGCAAGTGACACTGTCGGGCTCCCTCAGCTCGTGGAACTGCGACGCATTCACGTATCCAGCCATTCCCGATACGCCTGTCACCGCGGCCCCGGGCACGACCACTGCCACGACGATTGGCCCGATCAAGTGGGGTCTCGGCACGACCTCCTACTGGTGGCCAAACGTTCCATACCAGTCCGATTACCAGGCCCGTCTTCACAATTTGAACCTTCAGCTGAGCCGAAGTGGCAAGTCGATCCAGAGCAAAGTGGTCCGTTTCGGCTTCCGCCAAAGCGAAAGAAAGCGAGCCGATACTTCGCACGTCTACTACTACCTGAACGGCATCCGAGTGAATTACCGGGGCGACAACCTGCAAGGGGCGGACTACGACAGCATAGACAACGGTGGCAAAGGTGATGCCTACGACACACTTCCAGGTTTTCTGCCGCCCTCCGCGCAAAACTCGGGCTGGCCGCAGGCGGTGCGAAACTACCAACGGCTGAACTACAACTTCGTTCGCATCCATCAAGAGCTCGCCGCACCGTACATGCTCGACACGGCGGACGAGCTCGGCCTCATGCTCATGGGCGAAACGGCCATCCGGGGTAGCAACAACGACCAAGACTTCGTCGCAGGACACGACAACATGGTCGCCCACGCCCAGGCGATGGTGCTTCGCGATCGCAACCACCCTGCGATCGTTCGGTGGAGCCAAAGCAACGAACCGAATGATTCCAGCACGGACTCGACTCAGTTCGAGACCGACCTGTACAACGCCATGACCAAGCTGGACAGCACCCGGCCAATCAGCGCGGACCCCTTTCAAACCGGCTCAAATTATGGACTGCCAAGTCCAGGTTTCGCAACTGCGGGCCACTATATTGGCGGTCTCAGCGCATACACCGAAAATGTGAACGCCAATAACAATAATCCTTACGGTCAGGGTGAGTATATTTGGTCGAAAGACAATACCCGTCAAGGGTTGGCGTGGTTTGGAACGTCGGCGATGGCGATGCGTAGACAGGACGCTTCGGACGTTCGGCCATACGCGCTGCTCTCGGGCTGGGGGAGCGTGATCCCGGGCGTCATGGCATCCAAGATGACCATCGAGCAAGGTGGACCTCCCCTCTTCGGAGAGGACAATCTACCTGATCCCTGGTCGAGTCCCATCATCAGGCGCATTCAGCATGGTTTCAGCGCCGTGCTCGTAGCGGACCAGGCCTATTGGGAGTCGAACAAGCTGTCCAGTACCAATGGGGACTGGCCGTCCTCGGTACCGGCCATCGCGAAGGGCGCGACCCGCACGACCAACCTCCTCATCTTCAACGACACGTTTGCGGGAACCACCATCGACGTCACCTGGGAGGTCCACGCGGACAGTGCGACCGGGACGATAGGGGCTTCGGGGACCCTTACAGTTGATGTGCCGCTTGCCTCAATGGTAACCAAGTCGATAACCATCACCGCGCCAACCTCGGGAGCGAAATGCTACCTCGTTCTCCGCGCCGCGAAGAATGGTACGATACTCTTCGAAGAGACGGACGAATCGTTCACGTTGCAGTAGGGCACTCGAGCCGAAGGTCGGCTTCGCGCGTGACTCCGTGACTCCGTAGAGCCCCGGCCGCAGAGCCGCCATGCCTCGTCCCGCCGGCGCCCGAATTACGGCATTTTCGCGCCGGCGTCGATGCCAGCGCCGGCGTTCTCGATGCGCGTCTGCACCCAGGGGGGCAGGGCGCCCATGTACGTCTTGCCCTCTACGAGAAAAGTGGGCGTGCCTTGGATTTGCAGTCGATTGCCCTCGTCGATGTCCAGGGCGACGTCGCGCGGGCCCTCCTCGCGCAGGCAGGACTCTAGCTTGACCGGATCCAAGCCGACGTCGCGGGCGATTTCGCTGTTCGACCGCGAATGCAGCAGGCGCGCCTCGGCGAACAGGTAGTCGTTGGCTTCCCAAAACCGGTTCTGCAGCCCGGCGCACTCAGCGATCATGGCGGCGAAGCAGGCATTCTGGTGCATGGGGCTCTTGAGCGACGAATTGCAGCTTTGGTCGAGTGGGTAGTGCCGGTGGACCAGGCGAAGTCGCGTGGGATAGCGTTCGAGCAGCGTGCGCAGTTGGCTGTGCGCCTGGCGGCAGAACGGGCATTCGTAGTCGCTGAACTCGGTGATGGTGATGGCCGGGTGAAGGGCACCCAGGAAATGGCCGCCGCCGGGCTCGATGCCGTGGGGCAAAGCGGGCGTCGTGGGCTTCGGGCGTTCGTGGGCAGGGTTTCGGTTCCAGTACGACGGATGAAGCACGGTCATGGCCACTGCCGCGCCGCCGACCAGCGCCAGCACAAGCACGCCACGTCCGGTCCGGTCGCGCAAGCTACGCCAGGGTTCCGCCAGGGCGGCCCCCACGCCGAAGCCGCGCGCGGCGAGCAGCACGAAGATCAGGAAAAGCAGGTTCACGCCGTAGGTCGCAATACACAGGATGCAGACCGCCGTGATGAGGAGGGCCGAGACCCCGCCCAGAATCGCGCTGCCCGCCACGAAGGCAAGGCCGAGGTACGCAGCGCACCCGGCCGCCAGCGCGGAGCGCCTGCGAACCGCGCCCCACAGGCAAACCAGCGCGGCCAGGGCGTAGCCAAAGATCCCCCAGGTCGCCACCGGCACGCCGAACAGCACGGCGTAGCGGCTGCCGGCCACGATGTCGCAGTTCACCTTGCGGTCGATGGCGCAGAAGCTGTGAAAGTCGGGCTGGGTGTGGATCCGGAAGTGGATCTGTTCCAGCAGGACCGAGAGCCACAGGCCCACAAGGCAGAGAACGAGCGCGATCAGCCACGGCCAGCGTTTCGAACCGGCGGATGTCGCGTCATCGTCGGAGGTTTGCCCCAATGTCATCGAGGCACTACCCCTATCACAACCTTGGATTGACGCCCAGATGCGCGATGCAGGGCCAAGCCTTCCGTCAACCGTCCTGTAGGGACACGCGGTTGCGGCCGCCGCGCTTAGCGGCATAGAGCATCTCGTCGGTTCGTTTCATCAGCTCGGTCGCGGTCTCGTTGCGCCTTGCTATGGCGCAGCCGATCGAGATCGTAACGCACAATGGGTCGGTTTCCGACAGGCGCAGACTGCTGACCTCGACCATTGCGCGGAACTTCTCCGCCACCTTGAGCAGCTCTTCTTCGTGGACGTTCGCGATGATGGCGCTGAATTCCTCGCCGCCCCAGCGGGCAATGGTATCGAACGGGCGGCAGTTGGCCGACAGCGTGCGCGCGACCATCTGCAAGACTTCATCACCCGTCTGATGTCCGAATCTGTCGTTGACCCGCTTGAAGTCGTCGAGGTCGATCATCAGGGCCCCGAAGGACCACCCGAATCGATTCAGCTCGGCCAACCTGCGGTCAAGCTGCAGGTCGAAATGCCGGCGATTGGGCAGTCGGGTCAGATCGTCGACCATCGCCAGGCGGGCGAGATCGTCGATGATCTGCTCTTGCCGACGAAGATCGGACATGGCTCGGAATATCTCTACCGCGCCGACCAGGCGGTTTTTCTGATCACGCAGCGGACTGGTCCTGATGCGAACCGGGACGCGGTGGCCCAGCTTGTGTTGCAGAAAGGCGTCAGCCTCGATGGGTACACCGGTGTCCAGGGCGACATCCAGCAGGCAGCCGGTCCGGCACAGGAAGCGACCGCTGTCGTCCACGTGGCAAAGCCGTCGATGGCCGCACGCATCGCCAAGCACATCCTCAGGCGCGTAGCCCGTGATCTCCTGGGCACCGCGATTCCAGAGCAGGATGCGCTTTTCGCGGTCGACGAAGTAAACACCATCTTCGACTCGGTCGAGAATGGCATGGTAGATGACCGGGTTGATCTCGAAGCCGAGCGAAGGCTGAAGGTTCGGCGCCGGCGTCTTGGGCAGCGGGCCCTCGATGACGACCGGAAGGGGCGTGACAGGTCGCGATGCAGTCATGGCATTAATCGATTCGCAGTTAGATGAAACCGTCGCAGCCCAAGCTTATTCGACCCTTGCGGGCGGCGCGAGGGGATAGCTCGCCAACACGTTGTGGACTGCGCCTTGTTGGCGCAGTGTGCTCTGGTACAGGTGGAAGCAAGTCACCGTCCACGTGCGAGTCTCGAATTCTCGATTTCGGTCGAGAAAGTCCGCCAGCGTTCCATCGGGCAGGCTTTTGAACCGAGCAAGGGTGAGGTGCGGCGAAAACGCCTGATCTTTCCCCATCGGATTGATGCCTAGCGCCGCATGCACGTTCTGCTTCAGTCGTACCATTGGCGTTGCAGGCTCCATGCCAAGCCAGAGGACCTTGGGCGGCTTTATTCTGCTTTGGCCCTCGGGAAACACGCCCGCGCCCCGCAATTGAAGGCGAAAGCAGTCCTGTTTGACGCCTTCGAGGCGGTCTCGCAGCCCGGCCACCTCGTCCTCGGGCGTGTCGCCCACAAAATGCAAGGTGACGTGAAGTTGCCCTGGGTTGACCCAACGGGCGTTGTGCACGCCTTCCATCAGACCCGCGACTTGATCGCGCAGCTCCGCAGGCAGATCGACGGCGATAAACAGCCGAAGCATGCTTCACGCTGTTTCCAGCCGGTCCGCGATGGCGCGCAACGAATCGATGCTGGACACGTCGTGGGGAAGCAGCGGAACCGTGGTGATTTCCACGCCGGGCGATTCGCGCGCGAGCCGATCGAGCTCGCGCTCTTGCGCGCGGGCGATCTTTCCCAAGTACTCCGCCAAGCGCACCAGCTTGGCCGACGCATCCGACAGGCCGACTTCGCCCCGAAGCTCTGGCAACGACGATACATCCCGCAAGATGACCTCGAGGCTTGCGGTTCCCGGGTCGGCGAGGGTTCGGTTGGCGATGTAACAGCAAAGCGGCGAACCGGACTCGCGCAGGCGTCGCGCAAAATACAGCGCTTCGTTTACTGCCGCGGTTTCGGGCGTCAGCACGAGAACGAACCCGACCTCGGGCTGCTTGAGCACGGCTTCGATCTCGCGGGCGCGCAAGAGAAATCCGCCCAGCACCTGGTGAATGTCGAGAAGGAACGCGCCCAGATCGTCGAGGAACTGGCTGCCCATTAGCTTGCCCGCGCGCCGGATGACGCTGGCGCCGCCCATCCCGAGGCGTCGCAAGGAAAACCGGCTGACCTTGGGGTCGGGCCGCGCAAACCACTGCACGGCCGGGCTGGCGATGGCTTCCGCCAGCCGCTGCGGCGTTTCCAGGAATTCGAGGGCATTGGCGGTGGGAGGCGTGTCGAGCACGATGAGGTCGTAGCCGCCGTCGCGCCGAAGCTGATAAAGGGCCAGCGTCGCCGCGTATTCGTGCGATCCAGTCAGGTCTGTGGTGACGTGACGGTAAAGCGAATTCGAGAAGATGTGATTGCGCAGCTCGGGGTCGGCGACCTGTTCGTTCACCAGCCCTGCGAAAGCGGCCACCGGGTCCACCCGCATGGCGTGCAGCAGATCGGACGAGGCGATGCCCAGCGCGGCCGCGGTTTCCGCTGCGATCGGGGTGGGCGTTGCGCCCAGGTTTCCAACGCCCAAGGCGTCCGCCAAGCGGGGCGCCGGATCGATGGTGCATACCAGCGTCCGGAGTCCGGCGCGCGCGCTCAGCACCCCCAGCGCCGCGGCCGTGGTCGTCTTGCCGACGCCACCGGGGCCGACGCAAACCAGGGTCTTCTTGCCCGCCAGTCGCCGTTTCATCGTTGCACCCGCACGAGCAAGGCGGTCACGTTGTCGGGAGCACCCGCACGGTTGGCAGCGTCGACCAGGGCGTGGCAGGCGGATTCGAGATCGGGCTCGCTATTCACCGTGGCCGCAATGGCCTCGTCGGTCACGCATCCCCATAAGCCGTCGGAACAAATGAGGTAGGTGTCGCGGTCTTCGAAGCTGTTGACGTACACCGTCGGTTCGAGATCCGGCTTGCTGCCGAGCGCTCGTGTGATCACGTTTCGATTGACCATGGCCGAGATCTGGCGCGGGGAAAGGCCGGTCTGGGCGGCGCGCATTTCTTCGACAATCGAGTGGTCGCGGGTGAGCCGCGACATCGCCTCGCTTCGGAAGCGATAGATGCGGACGTCGCCGGCGTGGGCCGCGACCAGTTGGGTCTCGTCGAAGCATAGCGCAGCCACCGTCGCACCCATGCGGAACCAAGCCGGATCCCGCCTGGACTCGTCGAGAACTTTCCTGTTGGCAACCTTGAGCCCGACGCGGAGCAGATTCACGGGCCGGGAAAACTGCTGATCCGAGGGGAAGGGCCACGCCGACGGATCGCTGTTCTGGTTTTCGCGCCAGAAGGCTTCCAGCGCGTCGATGCCGATGCGCGCGGCCACCTCGCCGGCGGCGTGTCCGCCCATGCCGTCTGCCACGACGAAGAGTCGGCTGTCGAGGAAGATGCCGTAGACGTCCTCGTTGATTTCGCGCACCTGTCCGGCGTGCGTCGCCGCGGCGGCTTCAAGGCGCACCTCGGCCAAGCCAAACTGGAAGGAGCCGTCGGGCAGGGTCTTGCTTGAGGGGGACACGTCAGGATTTGGTCAGTGCCTCTCGCCAGCGGGCCATGGTCCGCTCGCGGGCGGCGGGGTCAATGCGGGGGCGAAACGTGGTGAATTGAAGGTCCGGCTTCGCCCCATGATCAAGCCCAGTGTAAAGCCCCAGGCCTTCCGCCGCCAGCAGCGCGGCGCCGAGCGCGGTCGATTCGGCCATCGCCGGTCGGATAATGTCGGCACCCAGGAAATCGGCCTGCATCTGCATCAGCAGGTCGTTGGCCACGGCGCCTCCGTCTACGCGCAAAGAAGTGATGGCGTGGCCGGCGTCGAGCTCCATGGCGCGCACGAGGTCTACGGTCTGCAACGCCATGGCTTCCAGCGCGGCCCGAGCGATGTGCGCGGCGGTGGTTCCGCGCGAGATCCCGGAGATGAGCCCGCGCGCCTCCGGACGCCAGTGCGGCGCGCCCAAGCCCGCCAAGGCAGGCACCACGGTCACGCCGCCAGAATCCGGCACCGAAGCGGCCAAGCCTTCGATCTCGGCCGAAGTCTTGATAATGCCGAGCCCATCGCGCAGCCACTGCACCAGCGCGCCCGACACGAAGGCGCTGCCTTCCAGGGCGTAGTAGGTACCGGCCTTGGTTTGCCAGGCCACCGTTCCAAGCAGGCGGTGCTTCGACGCCACCGGCTTGTCGCCGACGTTCATCAGCAGAAACGCCCCGGTGCCGTAGGTGCACTTGCTGTCGCCGCGTCCGAAGCAGCCTTGACCGAAAAGCGCCGCCTGCTGATCGCCGGCGATGCCCGCGATGGGCGTGCCGTCGGGGATTCCCGCGACGCCCGAGGTGGTCGCCAGGTTGCCCGCGCTGGCCGAGATGCGCGGCAGAATCGCCATGGGAACGCCTAAGATCCTGCACAGCTCGGCGTTCCAGTCCAGGCGATCCAAATCGAAGAGCAGGGTGCGCGACGCATTCGACACGTCGGTCAGGTGGACCTTGCCGCCGGAAAGGCGCCAGACAAGGAAGCTGTCCACGGTCCCGAAAGCCAACTCGCCACGTTCCGCGCGCCGGCGCCGATCCGCATCGGCGAGCAGCCAGGCGATCTTGGTGCCTGAGAAATAAGGATCCAGAAGCAGTCCGGTGCGGCGCTGAAACAGCGGCTCGTGTCCCGCGCGCCGGAGCGCTTCGCACTGGTCGGCGGTCCGACGATCCTGCCAGACGATGGCGGGCGCCACGGGCCGGCCGGTGGCCTTTTCCCACAACACGACGGTTTCGCGCTGGTTGGTGATCCCGATGCCGGCGATGCCCCCGTCGGGGGCCTGGGCGCGCGCGGCCTTAAACGCGACCAGGACCGAGCGCCAGATCTCCTCCGGGTCGTGCTCGACCAGGCCGGGCGCTGGGTAACTTTGCGGAATCTCGCAGGTGCCCTTGCCGCGCACCTGCATCTGCTCGTCGAGCAGCAGCACCGTGGTACCCGTGGTTCCCTGGTCGATCGCCAGTATCAGGGTCGGGTTCATGCTGGGCTGGCCTCCGATGCGGCCTTCGCCGTAGGGTGGGTGTGATGGCCAAGAAATTCGACCACGGCCTGCGCAAGGTGCGCTCGCTCCACGTCCACGCCGACCAGATGGGCCGAGCGCGGCAGCCAGAGGCGCTCCACGATGTCCGAGGCGAGGCTGCCGGCCAGTTCGTAGCTTGCCTGCATGGGAACCGTGTGGTCACGCTCGCCGTGGACCACCAGCGTGGGCTGCTTCACTAGACCAAGGTCGTGTCGGACGAGCTCGGCTAGCCTTACCAGCTCAGCCACGCCCGAAAGTGGCATCTCCTGCAGCGACGGACACTCGCGCCTGACGTGGTCGTCGGTCACGTCGCTGCCGCCGCGCTTGCTAATCGTTGCCAGAGGCGAGCGCCGCAGAAATCCGGGCAGGAGCCCCCATGCTTTGGCAACCGCGACCCGCCACGGGGGCAGGCGCAGCGGAACCGACGCCGTCACCAGTGCGACCACGGCCTCGGGGTAGAGCCGTGCCATGCGCAAGGCCAGAAGTCCGCCCATGGAAAAGCCGACCACTGCTACCGGCCCATCGCCCGACGCTGCCCGCAGCTTCTCAAACGCCGCCTCCGCCGAGGCAAGCCAGTCCTGCCAGCTCGTGGCGGCGAGCGCCGTCGCAGTGTTGCCGTGGCCTGCCAGAACCGGCGCAAAGACGGAAAAATCGGCCGCCACGAGCGCATGTGCGATGGGCGCGATCTCGTAGGGGGTTCCGGTGAATCCATGCAAGCACAGCACGGCCGGCCCCTTTCGAGGGGCGAAGATGGGGGCGCTGTCGCCGTTGCCTGGGCGCCGCGTTTCGGTCACATGCGAATCATAATCGCCGAGGGAGCATCCGCGTACAGAAAGGAGAGAGCGCAGCGGGAATGGAGAGCGGTGAGGGTCCGCGCGCTAGCGAGACGCGGACGTCCGTGAGATGGTTATGGGCGACTCTGCAAGGTTGATGACGTGGCCTCGCTACTGCTTGTTCTCGCATTCGTGTCAGCGGAAGCAGGCGCCCCTGACGGCGGCGCGCGCGACGGTGGCGTCGATCCTGACGCTGCGCTGGTGCAGCACGGGTTCGACCCTCGCTGGAGCCAGGTATCGTCGCCCAGCCCGGGACCGCCGCGTTCCATCGGGTTGCCTGGCGCAGGCTGCGTACAGGGCGCAGCCAAGCTTCCGCAGCGGAATCCGAATTACGTGGTGGTCCACCCGGAACGCCACCGCGAGTACGGGCATCGCGAGCTGATCGCCTTCTTGCGCGAGCTGGCCGCGATTCTGCGTAAAGAGAAGCTGGGGCCGCTTTACATCGGTGATCTAGGGCAGCCGCGAGGCGGCCCCGCACCGACCGGACACCGAAGCCACCAAACCGGGCTCGATGTGGACCTATGGTACGGCCCGTCGGCAAAGCCGCTGGTGCCGGGAAAATCCGTGTTTCCGCCGTCGGTGGTGGATCTCCGCACGAGGAAGATGCTGCCGGCATGGAACGGCCGTCCCGCGCACCTGCTGGAGCTGGCGGCGTCGCAGCCATCGGTCGATCGCATTTTCGTGCACCCTGCGGTGAAGCGTGCTTTGTGCCAAGCCAAGACCAAGCGCGGTGCTTGGCTCGGCAAGCTTCGTCCTTGGTGGGGACATCAGGACCACTTCCACGTGCGGCTGCGCTGTCCGTCGGACAGCCCGGATTGCACCTCGCAGCCACCGCTTGGGGCGGGCGACGGCTGTGATATCTCGCTCAATTGGTGGTTCTCGACCGACGCCCAGAAGACCGCGGCCAAACGCGGCCCGCCCGGCGAGGGCGCCCCTGCGATGCCGGAAGAGTGTGAGCGGGTGCTAGGCGAGAAGCGTTAGCCCCCCGACCTCGCCAGCGCCACGAAGCGCCCGGCGCGCACAGTCCCGGCCGCAGCAACCGCCGAATGAATCCTGGGCACCGACAGTCCAATTCGACCCGTCGCCATCTCGACCGGCAGGAGCTTCTTCTGCGCCTCCATCCCCGCGGCTGTCTTTTGCAGGACCAAGACGTCCAACGCCAGCGGGGTCGTGTCGGCGGGCAGCGCCCACGCGAGCGTGACTTGATCGTCGCCCACCAGAACCGCGATGCCCGGTTCGCCGGGCAGCGGGATGTCGGCCGGCGGCACCTCCGTTTCGCGTAGGGGCTGCCAAGTGGATTCCAGCGTGGCCAGCCGAGCCTGGGCACGCGCGCGCGTCCCCGCGTCGCCGCCGTTCTCCGACAGGGCCCGGTAGATGGAAATTGCCTCGCCGAGGCGACCTTGCCTCGCGCAGAGCTCGGCCATGGTCTCAGTTTCGTAGAGGTGATCGGTTGTCATTTGCAGATCTCCCTGACCTGGTCGATGTCTTGCCGGATTTGCGCGACCAGCTCTTCCACGGCTGCGTATCGACGCTGCTCGCGCAAGTGTGCGACGAACGCCAGGCGCAGTCGCGCGTCGTAGAGGTCCCCGGCGAAGTCGAGCAGATGCGCTTCGATGAGAATCTGCGGCTCGCCCTGGTTGGCAAAGGTCGGGTTGTTGCCGATGCTAATGGCCGCCGCGAACCAGGACGCATCGCCGTCCAGCCGGCGCGCGCGCCCCGCGTAGACACCCGGCTTGGGCACGATCTCGCCGTCCTGGGCCAGATTCGCGGTGGGCACGCCCAGGGTGCGGCCTCGCTGCATACCGCGAACCACGCGGCCGTCGATTTCAAACGGTCGACCCAGCAGCATGTGCGCGCCCTCGACCCGGCCTTCCAGCACGAACTCGCGGATCTTCGTCGACGAGCACGGCAACCCGTTGGCGCTGACTTGGGGAACCACGGAGAGCCCGATGCCGACCCGCGCGCCGATACTCCGCAGCAGGTTGACGTCGCCGCGGCGGTCTTTGCCGAAGCTGAAGTCGGCGCCGACCACCACGTGATGGGCATCGATATCCTTGCCAAGCACGTCCTCGACGAACACCTCGGCGGCCATGCCGGCCAGCTCGGCGTTGAAAGGCTCGACCAACACGGCGTCGGCGCCAGCCTCGTGCAGAAGCTCTGCCCGCCGGTCCAGCGAGGTCAGCATCGGCGGCGCAAGCGGCGGCGCGAAGAAGCGCGCGGGATGCGGATCGAAAGTCAGGGCGACAACCTCGCCCCCGTTGGCCTGGACCACGCGCTTGCCCTCCTGGAGCAGCGCCTGATGCCCCAGGTGCACGCCATCGAAATTGCCGATGGCCACGGCCGGTTTGCGCAGGCCTCGGCCCAGCGCAGGGATGATGCCGCGGCGTCCTCGAATGATTTGCACTACTTTCGGGATACCGGGCCAGCCCCGGTTCGTCAAATATCCTCATTCTCGACTTCTGCCGCGCTTTCGCTTCAGATGGGTCGATGACCAAGCCGCTTGCGGGCCGCGCGTGGCCTGCGTTGGATCTTGTGGTGTTCGCCGTGACGCTGCCTCTGTACGCGGCGGCCGTCCCACTTGGTCTCGGGCGGGTCGAGGCTGCCGCATCGGTGGCGGCCGGCATCACCGTCGACCCCGACCCGCAGGGCGCGCCGCTTGCTTTGCTCGCGATGCGGCTTATTCAATACCTGCCGGTCGGGGACGTCGGGTTCAGGGCCAATTTGACGAGCGCGATCTTCGGCGCGCTGGCGATGGCTCTGCTCGCTCGTCTGGCGGTCGAGCTGGTGACACCGCTGCGTCCGCCGCCGTCGGCGCGCCAGGATGCGCGGGCCTTTCTTGCCGAACCGATCGCCGCCGGCGGGGCAGCGCTGGCAGCCGCGCTCTCGCTGGGGACCTTCGCCGCGGCCACGAGCGCCGGTTTCTGCACCCCGACTCTGGTCGTCCTGTTGGCCGGCCTGCTTGCCGAATTGGTCTTGCTGCGCGATATTGGGAACAAGGCTGCGGGTCTCGCGCTGTCGTGTCTGGCCGGAGTTGCCGAAGGGGTCGAGCCCACGGTGGCGTTGGTGCTGTGGCCGGTATTGCTGGCCCTCGCCATCTGGGCGTTGCGCAAGGGGGCGCGCTGGCCGCTCTGGGCTCCGCTTGGCTTACTGGCCGCGCTGGGCGGCTTTGCGTTGGCTCGCGCTGCTGCGTCGTCGGTTCCCCCATCCGCCCGCGACCTTTTCGTGACGCCGTTCACTCTCATCCCACGCGGCAGGGCGGCGCTGTGGAGCACGGCCACGGAAATCGCCGACCAGGCGGGCGTGGTTGGTGTTCTCCTCGCGGCGGTTGGTCTTTTCGCGCTGGCAGTCCGCACGCCAGTGGTAGCTGCCTGGCTGGCCTTGAACTTGGTGACCTGCACCTTGTTTGCCAGCTTCGCCGTGGTAGCGGAGCCGGAAATAGCGTCTTTCCTGCCGGCGTTACCGATGGCCATCGCGGTCGTTTTCGCGCTCGCCTGCGTCGGCGTTTGGCACGTGTCCTCGCGCCTGGGGCGGGCCCGGGTGGCGGCGGCGCTGACGCTTACGGTTATCCTGGCATTTCCGTCGGCCATGGACGGCGGTCGCACGCGTTGGCTAGGCAGGCCGCTGCCCATGCGGCTGCTCGATCGGGCTCTCGAACGGGCCGAAGTACGCGGCGTGGTGGATCCTGGCACCGCCGAGATGGCGGGTGTGTTCCGGCTCGCGCGCGCGATCGGGCTGCGTCCCGACCTGGACATCAAGGCCAAGTCCGACCGCTGATTCGCCCGTCGTTCCTTCCAACTGCTTGACCTAGGGGGAGGGGTGTTTATCACTTGCCTGAAGTTGCCACTCCGCCATCTGACACAACCACAAAGGGAAGCAAACCATGGGAAAGATTATCGGAATTGACCTCGGGACCACCAACTCGGTCGTCGCCATCATGGACGGCAAGGAGCCCAAGGTTATCGCGAACGAGGAGGGCGGTCGGTTGACCCCGTCAGTGGTGGCGTGGGACGACAAGGGCGAGGTCTTGGTCGGGCAAATCGCGCGCCGGCAGTCCATCACCAACCCGGAAAACACGGTCTTTTCGGCCAAGCGTTTCATCGGCCGTCGTTTCGAGGAAGCCGCCGAAGACATCAAGCGCATGCCGTTCAAGAGCATCCGCGGTGCCCACGGCGAGGTCGATTTCGAAATTCGCGGCAAGAAGCTCACCCCGCCGGAGGTCTCGGCCAAGGTGCTGGGCAAGCTGAAGAAGGCCGCCGAGGATCATCTGGGCGAACCGGTCACCGAGGCGGTCATTACGGTGCCCGCGTACTTCAACGATTCCCAGCGCCAGGCCACCAAGGACGCCGGCCGCATCGCCGGCCTCGACGTCAAGCGCATCGTGAACGAGCCTACCGCCGCAGCGCTCGCGTACGGTCTCGACAAGAAGAAGGACGAAATCATCGCCGTGTACGATTTCGGCGGCGGCACCTTCGACATTTCCATCCTGGAAGTTGGCGAGAACGTGGTCGAGGTCGTGTCCACCAACGGCGACACGCACCTGGGCGGCGACGACATCGACCAGCGGATCATGGACTGGCTGATTGCCGAATTCAGGAAGGATCAGGGCATCGACGTCTCCAAGGACAAGATGGTCCTGCAGCGTCTGCGCGAGGCGGCCGAGAAGGCCAAGATCGAGCTTTCGCAGGTCATGGAAACGGAAATCAATCTGCCGTTCCTCACCGCGGATGCCTCGGGCCCCAAGCACCTGCAGATCAAGCTTTCGCGCGCGAAGCTGGAACAGATGGTCGACGATCTCATCCAGCGCACCATCGAGCCGACCAAGAAGGCGCTGGCGGATGCAAACAAGCGGCCGTCGGAAATCGCCGAGGTGGTGCTGGTGGGCGGATCGACCCGCATTCCGAAGGTGCAGCAGGTGGTGAAAGACTTCTTCGGCAAGGAGCCGCACAAGGGCGTCAACCCCGACGAGGTGGTGGCGCTGGGCGCGGCGGTGCAGGCCGGCGTTCTCTCGGGCGAGGTCAAGGATATGCTCCTGCTCGACGTCACGCCCCTGTCGCTGGGTATCGAAACCCTGGGCGGCGTGATGACCACGCTCATCCCGCGCAACACGACGATTCCCACCAAGAAGTCGGAGACGTTCTCCACCGCGGCCGACAACCAGACCTCGGTCGAGGTCAAGGTGTTCCAGGGCGAGCGCCCGATGGCGACCGACAACCGTCTGCTCGGCAAGTTCGGCCTGGAAGGCATTCTTCCGGCGCCGCGAGGCGTGCCTCAGATCGAGGTCACCTTCGACATCGATGCCAACGGCATCGTGAACGTGTCGGCCAAGGACAAGGCCACCAGCAAGGCGCAACAGATCACCATCTCGTCGTCGTCCGGACTGTCCGAGTCCGAGATTCAGCGCATGACCAAAGAGGCGCAGGACCACGAGGCCGAAGACAAGAAGCGCCGCGAGGCCATCGAGGCGCGCAACCGCCTGGAGAGCCTGCAATTCAGCGTGCAGAAGCACTTCGACGAGAACAAGGACAAGATCCCGGCCGGCGACCGCGCGCCGCTTGAGGAAGCGCTCAAGGAAGCGCGGTCTACGCTGGACGCGAACCGCGAGGCCACCGACGGCGATGTCTTCAAGGGCGCCTTCGAACGATTGGAGAAGGCTTCGCACAAGATGGCCGAGGCGCTGTACAAGGCCGCTGGCGGCGCGCCGAGCGGCGGCTCCGACGGTAGCAGCGCCGGCGGTGCAGGCAGCGCGGGCCCGGCCAGCAGCGACGGTGCGGGCAAGAAAGACGACGTCATCGACGCCGAGTACACCGAGACGCCGAAGAACTAGTGCCGCCAGTCAGAATTCCAGCCACGTTTTGGCTGCCGATCCATCCGGGCCGGCTGCGTTGTTCCTGACCACGCTCACGCTGCCGGGCACGCGAACGGATTCGGCTGGCCCCGGATCGGTTCCGGGCTATCCGCCGCCGTAGACCAGTGCAAACAGCTGCTCGGCTGCATCCAGCATTGCAGCGCCGGGCTCGTCGAGGAGCTCGCCGGGCAACTCAACGAGCCTTCCTTCCCCGCGACACGGCGGCAAGTGGTCCATGCCCGGGTACTGGCAGATCCGGTCGGCGGAGCCCTCGCGCGTGACTACAATTTCGGGGGCCAGGGCGAGAACCTCTTCAGCCGACAGCGCCGGCCATCCCTGATGGTCGCGCGCGGCCACGTCGTCGAGGCCGGCGGCGGTCATGATGTCGTGGTACGAGGTGCCTCGCGTTCCGCACTGCAGGTCGGGCCCGAGAATCGAAAGAAACATGGCCCGCTTGCGACGGCTCGGGGCGAGTCCCGCGCTGACCTTCGTCATTCTGTCCGCAAAGGTCCAGACGAAACGACGCGCTCGTTCGGGCGCTCCCAGAAGCTCACCTAGACAAAGGGCGATGCTCGCAAGGCTGCGCTCACCGTGTAGCTCGCCCAGGTCAAAGACCTCGACGCCGGCCAGACGCAGTCGCTCTGCCGATCCCGGCGCCCCGAAACTGTTCATCAGCACGAGGTCGGGTTTGAGCGCGACGATTGCCTCGATGGGGCCGAAGCCTTCCACGGTGTCGAACCCGCTGTACCGGTATCCGTCGCGCGTGCGGCGCCCACTGGCCCGGCTGACCGCGCGGATGCGAGATGGCTCGCAAAGCTCGATGAGCAATCGGTCGGTCAGCAAGTTGGTCGACACGATGCGCTGGTAGTGCCGAAGCGGCACCAGGTCGCCGGACGCGTCGGCGATCGCCAACTCGCCGCTGGCAAGGCGAGCCTTGGCCGGGCCCCCTGAGGGAGACGGGCCCGGATTGACGACCCTCGGCCTGGCCCCGGTGCGCGGCCATGCCAGCAGGAAGGTCGTGGCGACGGCGGCAGCGAGCAGACACAGATTCAGCACGCCGGTTCGGTTCAAGGCGGGAGATCTCCTGGCAGTCGGTAGCCGAAGTGCGCCCCGGGCAAGAGGTCAACCCCGAACACCTCGCGCACCGGGCCGGCGCTCACCACCTCGTTCACTGCGCCCGCCCGGAAGACACGTCCATTCTGCAGGAGCACGGCCGAGGAACAGCACTCTCTTACCTCATCCAGGTGGTGCAGCGCCACGATCACGGCATGGCCGCGGGCGGCCAGATCGCGCAGGCGGCGAAGCAGCGACAAGGCGTGCGCGACGTCGAGCGCGGCGGTGGGCTCGTCGAGCAGAAGGATGCGAGCGCCGGTAGCCAGCGCGCGGGCCAGCAAGACCATCCGGCGCTCGCCATAGGAGAGATCGGTAAATAGGCGATCCGCCAACGGCAAGGCGTCAGTCGCCGCAAGCGCTGCCGCAATGGCGGATTCGTCGCTGGCGCTGGACCGGCCCCAAGTGTCTCGATGGGCGTATCGGCCCTGTGCCACCACGTCGTGCACGCGCAGGGGCGCATCCAGGGCCGAGTGCTGCGGGACGTACGCAAGAAGACGCGCGCGTTCTTGCGGGGAGAGTGACGTCGCCGGCCTTCGGTCCAGGAACAACTCGCCTTGGTGGACAACGATACCGGCCAAGGCCTTGAGCAGCGTGCTCTTGCCGGCGCCGTTCGGCCCCACCAGCGCCATCGTCTGACCGGGTTCGAGCGCAAGCCACACGCCGTCGAGTAGCTTGCGCTTCCCGCGCACCACGCTGATGTCGCGCGCCTCCAGCAGCGTCGTGCTAGCCATGCAGGGCCTCTCGGTACGAGCGCGCGAGCAGAAACAGGAAGATGGGCGCGCCGATGATTCCCGTCACAACCCCGAGCGGCAGCTCGCTGCGGCTGGGAATGATTCGGGTGATCAAGTCGCAGCCCACCAGGAAGGTCGCGCCCAGCAGCGCAGCGGCGGGAATCAACCTGCGGTGGCGTACGCCCACGATGGGGCGTAGCACATGCGGTACCACAAGTCCCACGAACGCGACGTTGCCACCTAGTGCAATGGCAGCCGAGGTCAAGACCGCGACCCAGACCACGGTCCAGCGACGGGCCTGCCCGACAGAGACGCCAAGCGTGCGTGCTTCGTCCTCGCCCGACAGCAGGATGTCGAGGGTGCCCGACCAGCCCCAGCTTGCAAGCAGGCCGAGCACGACGAAAGGCACGGCGGCGAAAACCTGGTGGAGGCTGGTACCCGCGACGCCGCCGAGGGTGAACGACACGACTGCGCGGCCCACGTCCCACTGGTCCTGGGCCAAGCTGGTCGCGAAGCCTCCCAGCGCAAGAAACAGCGACGACAGGATGAATCCGGTCAAGATCAGCATCAGGGTGCCGGTCCGTTCGCGGCAGAAGGCGAGCACGATAATGAGCGAGAGCGCCGCTCCCACAAGACACCCGAACGGAACCACCATCTCCGTCGGCAAGTGAGCTCCCGCGCTTCCCCACGCCAGGGTGAGCAGCGCGACCTGGCCGCCGAGGCTGGCCCCGGCCGTGGTTCCCAAGATCGACGGACTGACCAGGGGATTGCGGAAGACGCCCTGGAGCACTACGCCGCCGACCGCCAGGGCGGCCCCGGCCAGGAGAGCCGCCGCCACACGCGTCGCGCGCAATTCCAGCAATGCGACACGCATGGACGGGTCGGAAAGATCGCCGTGTCCGACGGCGAGCGCGGCGGCTGCGGCGCCCAGGAGCAACACGAGAAGAACCGCGTAAACAGTGGCGATTTTCATGGGCGAGGCCGGTTCATCCCAAAGGGGTGTGCGCAGACGAGCCTAGTCAAGCTCGGGTGAGGGCGGCGACGCAGCCGCTTGCGCCATGAAGGTTTGGAAACATGGGAACCCGACGCAAGCTAGACGGAGGTATGGGTCAGGTCAAGACGACCGGCCTTGCAGATCGTTTTCTAAGCTTTCTCGATCGGTTCTGATAAGGTTGGGACGATGAGTATAGAGGACGAAAGCCAGCGGACAGAGGGGGCCGGGCAAGAGATTCCAGATGTTCTTCCCCTCCTGCCCGTGCGTGACCTGGTGGTCTTTCCGTACATGATCGCGCCGCTGCGCGTGTCGCGACCGGTGTCGCTGGATGCAGTGAACCAGGCGCTGGCGACCGAGCAGCGGATGTGCTTTATCGTCGCCCAGCGCGAGTCGACCGAAGAGGATCCCAAGCCGTCGTCGCTGTATCGGACCGGTACGGTGGGCATCGTGATGAGGATGCGCAAGCTCTCCGACGGGGGCATCAAGATTCTGGTGCAGGGGCTGTGCCGGGCGCGCATCCAGCGCTTTCTCACGGACGTCCCTAATTACAAGGTGCGGCTAGATGTTCTGGAGGAGCTGCCCACGCCGACGACCATGGAGGTTGAGGCGTTGGTGCGGACCGTGAAGCAGAACGTGGAGCGCGTGGCCGAGCTGGGCCGGACGGTGCAGCCCGAGCTGGCGCTGGTCCTGCAAAACGTCGACGAACCCGGGCGCATGTCGGATCTGGTGGCGTCGAACCTGACCCTCAAGCTGGCCGAGGCGCAGGCTATCTTGGAAACCGAGGATCCGGTGGCGCGACTGACCAAGGTGAACCAGTGCCTTGAGAACGAAATCGGCATTCTTGAGATGCAGAACCGCATCCAGAGCCGCGCCAAAGAGGAGATGTCGAAGACCCAGCGCGACTACTACCTGCGCGAGCAGCTCCGGCAGATTCGCCACGAGTTGGGCGACGACAATTCCCTGCGCGACGAGCTGGAGGACATCCGCCACAAAATCGAAAACGCCGGCTTGCCGTCGGAGGCGCGCGCGGAGGCCGACAAGCAACTGCGGCGGCTCGAGCAGATGAGCTCCGAAAGTGCGGAGGCGGCGGTGGTACGCAGCTATCTCGACCTGGTGGTCGAGCTGCCGTGGAAGGATCCTGAGACACATCCGGTGGATCTGGCCGGAGCGCGCAAGGTCCTCGACGAGGATCACTACAATCTCGAGCACATCAAAGAGCGCATCCTCGACTACCTTGCGGTGTACAAGCTGCGCAAGGACGGTCGCGGGCCAATCCTGTGCTTCCTTGGCCCGCCCGGCGTCGGCAAGACCTCGCTCGGCCGATCGATTGCGCGCGCGCTTGGGCGCAAGTTCGTTCGGATTTCCCTCGGCGGCGTGCGCGACGAGGCCGAGATTCGCGGGCATCGCCGGACCTACGTGGGCGCGTTGCCAGGCCGAATTCTGCAGGGCCTGAAGACCGCGGGCACCAGGAATCCGGTGTTCATGCTCGACGAGGTCGACAAGCTGGGGGCCGACTATCGGGGGGACCCGTCGGCCGCGCTCCTCGAGGTTCTGGACCCGGAACAGAACTTCGCCTTCCGCGACCACTACCTGGGCGTTCCCTTCGACCTGTCCAAGGTTCTCTTCATCGCGACGGCAAACCTGGCCGATACGATTCCCGCGCCCTTGCGCGACCGCATGGAGACGCTACGACTGTCGGGCTACAGCGAGGAAGAGAAGCTGGTCATTGCCGAACGATTCCTCTTGCCCAAGCAAACCCGGGAGGCCGGGCTGACCGACAAGGACTTGCAAGTCAGTCGAACCGTTCTGCGCAAGGTGGTATCGGAATACACACGCGAAGCGGGGTTGCGCGAGCTCGAGCGCCAGATCGCGCAGCTTGCCCGGAAGGTCGCGCGCAGGATCGTCGAGGCGGACGCCGTCGGCGCGGCCAAAGCCAAAGCCAAGCGCGTGCCGATCAGCCTCGACGACCTGGGAAAGTTCCTGGGTCCGCCCAAGTACATCCCCGATGAGCGCCAGCGTACCGACGAGGTCGGCATCGCCAACGGGCTCGCGTGGACCCAAGCGGGCGGCGAGGTGCTTCACGTCGAGGCGCAGGTGATGGCGGGCAAGGGAACCCTGATTCTTACCGGCCAACTGGGCGACGTGATGAAGGAATCGGCCCAGGCGGCGCTTTCGTTTGCCCGGGTACAGCTAGGCCGCCTTGGCATCGAGGGCGACTACTTCGCCGATCGCCAGATTCATATCCACGTTCCGGCAGGCGCGGTTCCCAAGGACGGACCGTCGGCGGGCGTGACCATGGCCACCGTGTTGGTGTCGCTGGCGACCGGCATTCCGATTCGCCGGGATGTGGCCATGACAGGCGAGGTGACCTTGCGGGGTCGGGTGCTGCCGGTTGGAGGTTTGAAAGAAAAAATGCTGGCGGCGGTTCGTGCCGGCATGCACGTGGCCATCGTACCCGCCGGAAACCTGGCCGAGCTGAGCGAAATCCCTGAGCACCTGCGACAGCGCATCCGCGTGGAGCCGGTGCATTCCATCGCCGAGGTGCTGGCCATCGCGCTGGCCCGGCCGCTTCCGCAAACCCGCTGGCGCGACGAGAGCCATGGCGTGGCCTCGAAGCGGCCGCATGCCAAAGTCGTGACCCATCATCGCAACGGCGGCGCGGCCTGACCCTGCCGAACCGTTGACAAGGCTCTGGATTCGCGCTTGCGCCGAGAGCAAAATCCCGGCCCATGACAAAGATCCGGGTTCATCAAGTGGTCGCTTTGTCGGCCGGTGCCGCGTTTCTAGCCGCCTGCGGTCCCAGGATCGATACCGCCGCCAAGGCGGACATCGATCAGCGCCTGGCCGCGATGGCCCCGTCGGGGCAGGTCTTTGGCTTCCCCACGGGGCTGGAGCCCAAACCGCTGGCGGTCGGACAGTGGACTCAGCACAGGATGGTCGGTGGCAATAGCCAGCCGTCGCTCGTGACCTATAAGGTCGTCGGGGAGGAGGGCGACGCCTACTGGGTCGAGGTCGCGAATGAAAGCTACTATGGCAAGACCGTGAGCAAGATCCTGCTCGGCATCGGCGACCGCAGCAATCCCAGCACCGTCGAGATCCGGGCGGTGAAGATGAAAGACAAGAACGGCAAGGTAACCGAGCTCACCGGCACGACCATCCAGCTCATGAAATCGATGTACCAAAGCGCCATCAACGTGCTGGTCGTGCGTTGGCAGGGGTTGCCGCAAGAGAACGTCAACGCCATCGCCGGCAGTTTTGCCGGATGTTTCAAAGCGCTGACCGACGCGAGCTGGGGGGTATGGCGTTCGACCTCCACATCGTGGATGCATCCCGCGGTTCCCATCAGCGGGCTGGTCAAGAGCATGGGCATCTCCCAGCCCACCAGCATGGAGCTGGTGGGCTTCGGCGACAGCGGCGCCACCAGCGAAATTCCCTGACCGGACAATCCATTCACGCGTCCTCGAAATCGGATTGACGCGATCCTCGATTGGCATATCGGGACGGCGTGTCTCAAGAGGCCGACGGAAATCACGAGCAGCAGCGCGGGAAAAAAGCGAATCGACCGGCCAAGTGAGAAATAGGTATTCAGAGTCCGTAAGGGTTATTATTCGTCGGCGTGGGTGAAAGTTCGTGAGGAATCGGTGTGAATAGTTTCACAACGTAGCCGATCTTGTGCTAAGAATAGGTGTTGGTCGCCCCGACCAGAAAGTGGAAGAGTCGTCATGTCCGCAGTGCTGCAACAGTCCGACTACGCAATTCGATGTCTCCTGTTTCTCGTTGAGAATCGAGACCGGCTGGCCACCAAGACGGAGATAGCCAAGGCTGTCGATGCGCCCGACTTGTTCGTGGCCAAGATTCTGCAGCGGCTGGTGAAGGCCAACGTCCTGGTGTCCGTGCGTGGTATTCATGGCGGGTTTTCCCTGGCGCGCGAGCCGTCGGCGATTTCGCTGCTTGACGTGCTCGGCGCCTCGCAGGCGTCGTTGGCGTTTCGGCCATGCGTGCTCAATCCGAAGGCCTGCCCGATGCAGGAAACCTGCCCATCGCGGCCGGTCTGGGTGAGGATCTACGAGAGCACGGTTCGCGACCTTCGCCAGACCACCTTCGACAAGCTGTCTCGCGAGCACAAGGCGAAGATCAAAGCCTGCTCCCGCCGCCTTGCCGCGCGTTCTTGACCGGCCTCGGGGCCGCGCCCGGCTATCGGGGCGAGATTCGGTGCCGCATGGGTTAAAAACAGGCTAGACGAGTCCTGTTTAGGACGGTAGCATCCAATGCAGAAAGCAAAGCGGAGGATGCCCATGCCGAATTCTGCGGAGTTGAAGCTCAATGGCAAGTCGATCGAGCTGCCAATCGTCATCGGAAGCGAGGGCGAGAAGGCAATCGATATTCGCCAACTGCGCGCGCAAACCGGCTATGTGACGCTCGATCAGGGCTTCATGAACACCGGCGCGGTGACCAGCAACATCGCGTTCATCGACGGCGACGCCGGCATTCTTCACTACCGGGGAATTCCCATCGAAGAGCTGGCCGAGAAGTCGACTTTCGTCGAGGTCTCTTACCTTCTCATCTACGGCAAGTTGCCCAATGCGGACGAGCTGGCTCGCTTTTCGTCACTCCTGACCGAGAATTCCGCTTTGCACGAGGACATGCGGCATTTCTTCGACCGCTATCCCATCACGGCCCATCCGATGGCGATCCTGTCAGCCATGGTCTGTTCGCTTTCCAGCTTCTATCCCGAGGCCCTGAAGGTGAACGACCCGCAGCGAAACGAAGAGACCATTACTCACCTCCTCGGAAAGATGCGGACCATCGCTGCGTACTCGTACAAGAAGTCGGTGGGCGAGCCGTTCGTCTATCCGCAGGATCACCTGAGCTACTGCGCGAACTTCCTCAACATGATGTTCTCGGTGCCGTGGCGGCCCTACGACATCGACGAAGAGATCGTCAAGGTGCTAAATCAAATCCTGATTCTGCACGCCGACCACGAGCAAAACTGCAGTACCTCCACGGTGCGCCTGGTCGGTAGCGCGCAAGCCAACGTGTTCGCCGTGGTCTCGGCAGGCATTTGCGCCCTGTGGGGGCCGCTGCACGGCGGGGCCAACGAGAGCGTGCTCGATATGCTGGAGGAGATCCATCGCGACGGCGGCGGATCGCAGAAGTTTATCGACTTGGCCAAGCGTAAGGATTCCGGCTTCCGCCTGATGGGCTTCGGCCACCGAGTCTACAAAAACTACGACCCGCGTGCAAAGATCATCAAGGGTGCGTGTGACAGGGTGTTGGCGAGACTTCGGCGCAAGGACCCGTTGCTCGACATCGCGCGTACGTTGGAAGAGGCCGCACTGAAAGATCCGTACTTTGTCGAGAGGAAACTCTATCCCAACGTGGACTTCTACAGCGGCATCATCTACCGCGCGCTCGGCATCCCGACCAACATGTTCACCGTGATGTTCGCAATTGGACGGTTGCCGGGGTGGCTGGCACACTGGAAGGAGATGCACGAAGATCCCGCAACCAAGATTGGGCGACCCCGCCAGATCTATACTGGCGCGACCAAGGCGAGCTTCTTGCCCATCGAACAACGGAGCTAGCGCGACGCCATGAAGATTCACGAGTACCAAGCCAAGACCCTGCTGGGGAAGTTCGGGTTGCCCGTACCCATGGGTATCGCCGTGCTGAAGGTCGGCGATGCCGCGGCGGCGGCAGAACAGATCATCCAAGCGACCCAGAACCAAACCGTGGTGGTCAAGGCGCAGATTCACGCGGGTGGCCGGGGAAAGGGTGGCGGGGTGAAAGTCGTGCGCGGCGCTGCCGGTGCCCAGGCGGCGGCGGAAAAGATTTTCGGTCGGCCACTGGTCACGCACCAGACTGGCCCGGAGGGGCGCATCGTCAATCGCCTGCTGATAGAGCAGGGCATCTCGATCGCGCGCGAGCTCTACGCCTCGGTGCTGGTGGATCGAGGAAGGAATCGCGTGGTGGTGATGGTGTCGGCCGCGGGTGGCATGGAAATCGAGGAGGTGGCCGCGAAGTCGCCGGCCAGCATCCTGATGGAGCACGTGGATCCCGCGGTCGGGCTGGCGGCGTACCAGGCGCGCAATCTCGCCTATGCGCTCGGTCTCAAGGCCGATGCGGCGAAGAGCGCGACGTCGTTCTTGCTCAAGCTCTACCAGTCATTCGTGGCGTTGGATGCCTCGCTGGTCGAGATCAATCCCTTGGTGGTGACGTCGGACGACCGCGTGCTGGCGCTCGACTGCAAGATGACCTTCGACGACAACGCGCTCGACAAGCACAAGGAACTCGCCGAGATGCGCGACTTCGACGAAGAAGATCCCACCGAGCGGGAGGCGCGCGCCTTCGATTTGAGCTTCATCAAGCTCGACGGATCGATCGGGTGCATGGTTAACGGCGCGGGCCTGGCCATGGCAACCATGGACATCATCAAGTTCTTCGGCGGCAGTCCGGCGAATTTCCTCGACGTAGGCGGCGGCGCGAGCAAGGAAAAGGTGACCGCCGCGTTCAAGATCCTCACCGCGGATCGCTCGGTCAAGGGCATCTTCGTCAACATCTTCGGCGGCATCATGAAGTGCGACGTGATTGCCGGTGGGATCATCGCGGCGGTCGGTGAAATCGGCCTGCGGGTTCCCCTGGTGGTGAGGCTCGCGGGCACCAACGTCGAGTTGGGCAGCAAGATGCTGAAGGAATCTGGGCTACCTATCACGACCGCAACCGACATGGCAGACGGTGCCCGGCGCATTGTCGAGTTGGTGTCGGGGAGGAAAAACTAGCCATGTCGATTCTTGTGAACGCGAACACGCGGGTCGTGGTGCAGGGGTTGACCGGCTCGGCAGGCACCTTCCACGCAAAGCAGATGCGCGAGTACGGGACCAAGGTCGTGGGCGGCGTCACGCCCGGCAAGGGCGGCACGGTTCACGAAGACTTTCCGATCTTCGACACCGTTGCCGAGGCCGTGGCTGCTACGGGCGCCAACGCCAGCGTGATCTTCGTTCCTCCCCACGGCGCGGCCGACGGGATTTTGGAGGCGGCCGGCGCAGGTGTGGAAGTCATCGTGTGCATCACCGAGGGCATCCCCGTGCTCGACATGGTCCGTGCGAGAAGGGCGCTTGAAGGCAAGAAGTGTCGACTGATTGGCCCCAACTGTCCAGGCGTGATCACGCCCGGCGCCGCGAAGTTGGGCATCATGCCGGGCTACATACACAAGCCGGGCTCCGTCGGCATCGTGTCCCGGTCGGGAACCCTGACTTACGAGGCCGCCTTTCAAATCACCGAGCTGGGTCTTGGGCAAAGCACCGCCGTCGGCATTGGCGGCGACCCGGTGAAGGGATTGGACTTTATCGACTGTCTCGCACTGTTCGAGCGCGACGAGCAGACCAAGGCGATTCTGCTGATCGGTGAAATCGGCGGTACCTCCGAAGAGGACGCCGCCGCCTTCATCAGGGCGAACGTGAGAAAGCCCGTGGCCGCCTTCGTCGCCGGCCTCACCGCGCCTCCCGGACGGCGCATGGGCCACGCCGGCGCCATCATCAGCGGCGGCAAGGGCAAGGCCGCCGACAAGATCGCCGCGCTGAAAGAGGCCGGCATCGCCATCGCACCGACCCCTGCGGATCTTGGGAAGACCGTTGTCGCGATGATGAAGTAGCTACCAGCGATCGGGTCGCCGCACCTGTTTCCGCCCGTTGGGGCTCTCTTCAGTCGGACACTGCAGGAAATGACCGAACTCGTAAGGACGCATCGTCGTGCTGGCGCAATGTGCCGGCAAGCATACTCCTTCTCCCCGCTGCGCTCGGGCGCAGGTGAACAGCGGCGAGATTGCAGTAGCCGCCACCTGTTACCGACTCGCCCGGTCGGGCCGGAAATCGACGAGCAGGTTTTCCATCGCCGACCAGATGTGGGACACGTCGTCGGCGTAGATGAGAAGGTCGCGACGCTTGCCGTGGACGTCGGTCACGTGGCCGGGCAGCTCGGCTTCTTTGTGAAAGCCCAGCTTCTCGAAGGTGCGCTTGGCCGCGGGCTGGCCCTCCACCATCTGGGCAATCAGTTTGTCGATGCCGGCGTCGGTGGCGATCTTGACGATCTGGCGGGCCAGGGCCAAGCCAAGCCCCTGGCCGCGCGCCAAGCGGTCCACACTGAGGCGGATCTCACCCACGTGTCGGCTCCAGCCGTGAAGCGTCCGGTGCAGCGTGCCCTCACCGCGGATCTTGCCGTCGACTCTGCCGATCACGCTGATGGCTTCTCCGCAGGCGAGCTTGGCGAGAAATCGGTCAAGCCAGTCCGCCGTGGTGACGTCGTCCATCAGCAACAGGCGGTCTTCCGGCGGCATGCCTCGATAGAATTCCAGAAGCCCGCCGCCGTCGGTGGGCCCCACCAGCGACAGCGTCGCGACGTTGCGGTTCTTGAGACGCAGGATGCAGGGAAGCTCCAACGCGTCGGTCATGCAACCCCTTAGGCCAGCTTCGATTGGCCGAATTCGTAGCCCTTGCCCAGGGCGCGCAGGTTGAGGCTTTCGGTCCCTTTGGGAACTGAATCGAGAACTGCCTTTTCGACCGCATCGCAGGGCAAAAGGCCGGTGGCCCCGGCGAAGAAGCCCACCATTACGATGTTCAGCACCAGCCTGCGGCCGAGCTCCTCGGCGAAGCGCGTGGCGGGGATTCCAAGCGATCGCGACGACGCCGACAATTTGCCCGTCGTTTGCACCAATTCCTCCTCGAACAGCACGAGCCCTTCCGGCTTGAGCTGCGGTGCGAATTGCGTGAATGCGTCCTGGGACATCAGCACCAGGATGTCGGGTCGGCGCACGTAGGGATACCCGATAGCGTCGTCCGAGACGATGACCTGGGCGCTGCACGCGCTACCGCGCGCCTCGGGCCCGAAGGCCTGCACCATGGCGGCGTGCTTGCCGCCGTAAATGGAAGCCGCCTTGCCGATGATGGAGCCGCACAGGATGACGCCTTGACCACCCAGTCCACCGACGCGAATTTCAGTTCTGGTCACGTTACCCTCCGTACGGCGAATAGTGGGGCCCGATGCTCTGTTTGAAGTGATCATTCATGGCGTCGAGCCACGTGGGTCGCTCTCGGTCCACGAATTTGCCGACCACGATCTTGCCGTCGAAGGTAAGCCCCACTTCCTGCGTGTTGGCGCCGTTCTTCACCAGGCTGTTCTGCTTGTAGTACTTGAGCTCGTCGATGCCGTCGCCGCGCTTGTTACGGCGCGAGTACAGGGTCGGGCAAGGTGAGATCGCTTCGATGAAGACGAAGCCCTTCTTGCGCAGCCCCTCCAGCATCGCCTTGGCCAGTTGGCGAACGTGGAACACGGTCCAGCGCGCGACGTAGACGGCGCCGCACGCGTCCGCGAGAAACGGTAAATTCAAAGGCTGTTCGAAGTTGCCGAACGGCATGGTGGTCTGCTTGGCGCCGATGGGCGTGGTGGGCGCGACCTGGCCGCCGGTCATGCCGTAGGTGAAGTTGTTCACGCACACGATCATCAGGTCCATGTTGCGGCGGGCGGCGTGCACGAAGTGATTGCCGCCGATGGCGGTCAGGTCGCCGTCGCCCGAATACACAACCACCTTCAGCTTCGGATTTGCCAGCTTAAGCCCGGTGGCAAAAGGAATCGCGCGACCGTGCGTGGTGTGAAAGGAGTCCAGGTTCATGTACCCAGCCACGCGGCCCGTGCAGCCGATGCCCGATACCACGGCGATCTGATCCAAGTCCATGCCAGACTCGGTGAGCGCCCGGGTGAAACAATTGACGGTGGTCCCGATGCCGCAGCTTGGACACCAGATGTGCGGGATGCGTTCCTGGCGCAAGTAGGGCATCACCGGATTCACGGTGTCGATGTCGCGCAGCAGCTCGGGGGCGGTGTTGGTGGTCATTGCGATACCTCGACAATCTTCTTGAGAATGGCTTCTGGCTCGTGCACCGAGCCGCCCGCATGGGGAATGCTGATCACCTCGGCGCTGCCCTTCACCGCGCGCTCCAGCTCGATCACCATCTGGCCCATGTTCAGCTCGGGCATGATGAAGGTCTTGACCCGTTTTGCTAGCTCGCGCATGCGGCCCCCCGGGAACGGCCACAGGATGCGCGGTCGCAGGTGGCCCACCTTGATTCCGCGCTGGCGGGCGTCTTCCACGGCGGACTTGGCGATGCGCGAGGTGATGCCGTACGAGACCACGATGATTTCGGCGTCGTCGACGTAGTCCTCGATGATGTCCACCAGATCGTCCGCGTGGTCGCGGATCTTGTTAATCAATCGCCGCACCAGCTTGTCCTGGGTCGCGCTGTTCATCGCCGGATAGCCGCGTTCGTCGTGCGTGAGGCCGGTGACGTGGATGCGGTAGCCTTCGCCCGCCTTGGTCATCTCGGGCACCAAGTCGTCGGGCGTGGTCGCAAAGGAGCGGTACTCCGCCTTCGACTTGCTGGTGAATTTTCGGGGAATGATCTGAATCTGCTCGGGCGCTGGTATCTCTACCCGCTCGACCATGTGTCCGACCACCTCGTCCATCATGAACATGACGGGCGTGCGGTAGATCTCGGACAGGTTGAAGGCCTTGATCATGAGGTCGAAGCATTCCTGCGGGGAGTTGGGAACCAGCGCGATGATTTCGTAGTCGCCGTGGCTGCCCCAGCGTGCCTGCATCATGTCGCTTTGGGCGGGTAAGGTGGGCAGGCCTGTGGACGGGCCGCCGCGCTGGACGTCCACCCAGACCCCAGGTGTCTCGGTCATGATCGCCAGCCCGATGTGCTCCATCATCAGTGAGAATCCCGGACCGCTGGTGACGCTAAGAGTTTTCTTGCCACCCCAAGCTGCCCCCTGCACGGCGATGCTGGACGCCAGCTCGTCTTCCATCTGGATGAAGACCCCTCCCACTGTCGGAATGCGCAATGCGAAGCGTTCGACGATTTCCGTGGACGGCGTGATCGGATAGCCGGCGACGAAGCGACAGCCGGCGGCGATGGCGCCCTCACACGCGGCGTGGTCGCCGTCGATGAAGTGCAGTCCGGTCAGGACGCCAGCGGGCTCGGCGGCGGTGGGAACCTGGGCTGGCCATGCCTTGGCCACGGGCGTGGGCAGCGCAGCCGGCCGCTTGGCCTTTCTTTCGTCGAGGTCTTTCCAGCGTTCGCCGTAGATGGCAAAATCGGGGCAATAGAGACCGCACAGATCGCAGCCGGTACACGCCTCGGGGGTCTGCAGAACCGGAAAGTGATAGCCCTTGGGGTTGAAGTCCTTCGAAAAGGCCAGGCAGTCGGTGGGACAGAAATCGATACAGAAGGAGCAGCCCTTGCAGATCTCGGTCCTGACAAACACCGTACCCTTTCCAGGTCGCTCTGTGGTTGTGGAATCGCTCATACGTCGCCTCCCTCTCGCGGCTTGGATTGGCAGTGTACCACACGGAGGGTAAGGGACGCATAAAAGAGGACCCAATAGGTCGAAATTATCCCACAGGTCGGGTGCGCGGCGTGAACGTGCTCTGCCAATGTCCTCTGGCCTCGCGATTCGCGTCGATCCGCCGGGCCTCCTGAAAACAGGAGCTGCCTTGCCTGTTTTATGAGAATGCTTCGCACCTGCGGCAAAATCAGGACTTCCCGCTTGCTATTTTCTGGTGACGTCGCGTAAGGACATGGTAAGTAGAAAACCATGGCGGCACTCTGGTCATTTCTGCGATCCAGCATCGGGCTTAAGGTGCTGATGGCGGTTTCGGGCTTCATTCTGTTCGGGTTCTGTGTGGAGCACCTGGTCGGCATGATGCTGTTCTTTAAGGGCCCGGCGACCATCAACGGATACGGTAGCCTGCTTCGCATCTCACCGGCGGCTCTGTGGACTGCTCGAAGCGTGATTCTGACTTCCGTGGTTGTGCACATCTGGACCGCGACGAGCTTGGTGCTGCGGCAGTGGGCCGCCCGTCCGGTGGGCTACCACGCGAGGAGCTGGCGTACGTTCTCATACGCGGCGCGAACCATGAAGTATTCGGGGCCCATGGTCTTGGCCTTCGTGGTGTTCCACCTCGCGCATTTTACCTGGGGGTTGAACGTGACGCCGGCACCCTATATCGAGGGCGATGTGTACGCCAACATCTCGAACAGCTTCCAGTACGGATGGGTGGTTTGGGTATACGTCGTCGGCACCAGCCTGGTTGGGCTGCACCTTTTGCACGGGGGATTCAGCATGTTTCAGTCGATCGGTGTCCGGGATGGTCGAATCGATGGCGCGATTCGCACCATCGTGGGCGCGGCGACGCTGGTGTTTGTCGCCGGTTTCATCTTCTTGCCGTGCGCGGTCTTCTTCAGGCTGGTGGGGGGCTGATGGCGATGGAGCTGAAATCCAATGTCCCACCTGGACCCATCGCCACCGCGTGGTCGCGCCATCAGTTTGAGATGAAGCTGGTGAACCCCGCCAACAAGCGGAAGTTCAATGTGATCGTCGTCGGTTCCGGGCTCGCTGGCGCGTCGGCCGCGGCCTCGCTGGCCGAGCTGGGTTACGATGTTCGGTGCTACTGCTATCAGGACAGCCCGCGCCGCGCGCACAGCATCGCCGCCCAGGGCGGGATCAACGCGGCCAAGAACTACCAAAACGATGGCGACAGCGTGTTTCGCCTGTTCTACGACACCGTCAAGGGCGGCGACTTTCGCGCCCGCGAGCATAACGTGTATCGCCTGGCCGAGCTGTCGGCGGCGATTATCGACCAATGCGCGGCCCAAGGCGTCCCGTTCGCGCGCGAATACAACGGCTTTTTGGCCAATCGATCCTTCGGCGGCGCCCAGGTCTCGCGCACGTTCTATGCGCGCGGGCAGACCGGCCAGCAATTGCTGCTGGGCGCGTACCAGGCGCTGGAGCGGCAGATTGCGGCGGGTAAGGTGACCATGTATCCACGCACCGAAATGCTCGACTTGGTGGTCGTGGATGGGCGCGCGCGCGGCATCGTCACCCGCGACTTGGTAAGCGGAAAGCTCGAATCGCATGCCGCCGACGCGGTGGTTCTGGCCACCGGCGGCTACGGCAACGTATTCTTCCTCTCCACCAACGCCAAGGGCTGCAACGTCACCGCGACCTGGCGGGCGCACAAGCACGGCGCCGGCTTCGCCAATCCCTGTTTCACCCAGATTCATCCGACCTGCATTCCCGTGTCCGGCGACCATCAATCGAAGCTGACTCTGATGAGTGAGTCGCTGCGCAACGACGGGCGGGTCTGGGTTCCCGGCAAGGCAGGCGACAACCGCAAGCCGGCCGATATTCCCGAGGCCGAGCGCGACTACTACCTGGAACGGCGCTACCCGGCATTCGGCAATTTGGTTCCACGCGACGTGGCCAGTCGGGCGGCCAAGGCGGTGTGCGACGATGGCCACGGCGTAGGACCTGGAGGCCGCGGCGTATACCTCGATTTCGCCGACGCCATCGAGCGGATGGGCGAGGTGGCGATCCGCGAGCGCTATGGAAATCTGTTCGAGATGTACGAGCGGATCACCGACGAGAATCCGTACCGGGTACCCATGCGCATCTACCCGGCGGTGCACTACACCATGGGAGGCTTATGGGTGGATTACAACCTCATGAGCACGATTCCCGGGCTTTTCGTGGCTGGCGAGGCCAATTTCTCCGACCACGGGGCCAATCGCCTGGGTGCTTCGGCGCTGATGCAGGGGCTGGCCGACGGCTACTTCGTTATCCCGTACACCGTCGGAAACTACCTCGGCGCGAGCCGGCTGGCGAAAGTCGACAAAGGCGGTCCTGAATTCAAGAAGGTCGAGGCGGAGGTCGGGGAACGGATCAAGAGGCTGGTCGGCAACAAGGGGAAGCGAACCGCGCTGTCGTTCCATCGCGAGCTCGGCAAGCTTCTGTGGGACAACTGCGGCATGGCGCGCAACCAAGCCGGCCTGAGCGCTGCGCGCGACCGTATCCCTCAGCTTCGCGAAGAGTTCTGGAGTCAGGTCATCGTGCCTGGTGCTGGCGCCGAGCTGAACCAGGCGCTGGAATATGCTGGACGCGTCGCGGACTTCATGGAATTCGGGGAGCTCATGTGTCGGGACGCCTTGGAACGCCGAGAATCGTGCGGCTGTCACTTCCGCGAGGAGTTCCAGACCGCCGACGGCGAGGCCAGGCGCAACGACGAGGAGTTTGCCCACGTGGCGGTCTGGGAATACCTAGGTCAAGACAAGGACGAGCTTTTGCACAAGGAATCGCTGAGCTTCGAGACCGCCCACCTGGCTCAGAGGAGCTACAAATGACCACTGGAGGCCAAGCGCAATGAAAGTTGTCCTTAAGGTGTGGCGCCAGGAAGGTCCGGAGGCGCCCGGCCAACTGCAGCGAATCGACGCGGATGAAATCACACCGGATATGTCCTTTTTGGAGATGCTGGATGTGGTGAACGAGCGGCTGACCTTGTCCGGGCAGCGGCCCATCGCCTTCGACCACGACTGCCGCGAAGGGATCTGCGGCTCGTGCGGGGTGGTCATCAACGGAGTGCCTCACGGCCCCCGGCCGGGCACCACGACCTGCCAACTCCATATGCGCCAGTTTCGCGATGGGCAGACCATCGTGATCGAGCCTTTCCGCGCCAAGCCCTTCCCGGTGCTACGCGACCTGATTGTGGACCGCAGCGCGCTGGACCGGATCATCGCGGCCGGCGGCTTCGTCGGCGCGCGGGCGGGCTCTGCACCCGACGGCAACGCGATTCCGGTGGCGAAGGACAAAGCGGACGCGGCGATGGACGCGGCGGCGTGTATCGGGTGCGGCGCGTGCGTGGCGGCCTGTCCCAACGCGTCGGCCATGCTGTTCGTAGGCGCAAAGATCTCGCACCTTGGGCTTCTGCCCCAGGGACAGCCCGAGCGCTGGAGTCGAGCGGAGTCCATGGTGGCTACGATGGACAAGGAGGGGTTTGGGCACTGCACCGCGGTCACCGAATGTGCGGCGGTCTGTCCCAAGGGGATTCCGATGGACGTCATCGGGCGGATGAATAGGGACCGAATTGGTGCGATTTTTCTGGTAGCAAGAAGGACATGGGAAGCGGATAATTCCTGATAGGGTCTAGGTGCCGCGGGGAGCGTGGGCCCCGAGACCCGAGGGTCCGTTTCGATCAACGGGGGTGACCATGACTTCTTGTACGAGATGCGCGAAAGACTTTCCCGCGGACTACAAGTATTGCCCGCTGTGCGGCGTTCCGTTCGCCAACGAAGGCGACCCGAATTACTGGGGCCGCAAGGCGCTGACCTCGCGGCTCGACGGCGAGGATCTGTCGACGTCCATCGAAGCGATCAGGAAGGCGTGCGAACTGGCTCCGCAGAACGCCCACCTTCTGTCCGGGCTCGGGAACCTTTACTACCGCGCAGGCGAGCTGGAGAAGTCGATCGAAGTCTTTCGCAAGGCGGTCGCCATAAAAACGGACTATCCAGATGCGCATTACGATCTGGCCCTTGCGTACTACCGGACCGGGCAGATCCACCGCGCGATCAAGTCGCTGGAAACGTGTGTGGAAATCGACCGCGACTACCTGGCTGCGTACTACTGGTTGGGAATCACGTACTACCACGTGGGCAAGCAGACCGAAGCCATTGCGGCCTTCCGCCATCTGCTCGCGCTGAACCCGGCATCGGTGATTGCCAACTATCATCTTGGGGTCAATTACGCATCGATGGGCAACCACGAGAAGGCGATCGCGAATTTCAGGCGCGTGCTTGAAGTCTGCCCCGAGGACCAGGCCGCTGCCTATCACCTGGGCATGGCGTACTACAACGCGCACAAGGTGTTCGAGGCGACCCATGTATTCCAGAAGGCGCTGGAGCACGACCCGTCGGATCAGCGGGCGCAGCAGATGTACGAGATGCTGACCGAAGTGCCCGGCGTGTAGCAGCGGGGGCGGTACCAGCGCGGTTGACCTTGGCGGCGCAGGGGCGCTAGCCTTGCGAGACCATGGCGACTATCACGTCTTCGGTGGAGATGATTGGCGGTCCGCTGGCCGATGCCGAACAGCTGGATGAACGGATCGGGTGGCTGCGCAGGCGATTCCCCCGGGCGATTATCGATCGGTACTTGGGCCTGATTCCAGAGCTCGGCGATCGGGTCCTGCTTGCGCCCGGCGCGGCCGTGGTTGGGGACGTGCGCTTGGGCAAGGACGTGTCCGTCTGGTACAACGCTGTCGCGCGTGGGGATCTGGCGCCTGTTATCGTCGGCGATCGGTCCAACATCCAGGACGGCAGCGTCATGCACGTCGCCGACGGCTCGCCCTGCGTGGTCGGCGCGGACGTGGTGGTCGGGCATCGCGTGATGTTGCACGCGTGCCGGGTGGAAGATGCTTGCCTTATCGGCATGCAGGCGACGCTGCTCGACGATTGCGTGATCGGCGAAGGATCGATCGTCGGTGCCGGCGCACTGGTCACCCAACGAACGGTGATCCCGCCGCACAGCCTGGCCCTGGGCACGCCGGCGAAGGTCGTGCGTACCATCGATGCCAGCATGGGCGACGAGCATCGGGCGCTGGCCGCCAAGTACGTGCGCACCAAAGAGAACTACCTACGGGACAGCCTGCGGCACGGCTAGTCGGCGTAAGCCGATGGGCGCAACGGCCAACAGGCCGGGCAACGCGCTCGGCCTAGGCGTTGCGGCGGCGGCCAGGGGGACAGCCTCATGCGCCGGGCCGTTTCTACCGATTGTGGCTGGCGTGAAAGAGCTCAGCCCAGCGTCAACTCCGAGGAGCCATGACTGAATTCTTCGCCAACTTGAAAATGAAATGGAAGTTGTTCCTGCTAAGCGGAATGGTCGCTGCAGGCTTCGCCCTCTACGCGGGGCTCTCGCTGTCCACGTTGAACCGGGTCATGGTCAACGGTCCCATCTACGAGCAAATCGCCGCCAACAAGGACCTGATTTCCGACGTGCTTCCTCCCCCGGAGTACGTGATCGAAACGTATCTGACGGTCTTTCAGATGATGGAGGAAAAGGATCCCTCTGCGCTAGCCAAGCTGATCGAAACCTGTGCTTCCCTGAAGAGAGACTACATGGACCGTCATAGCTTCTGGCAAAAGACGCTACCCCAAGGTGAGCTGAAGGATCTGATGGTGCGCGTCTCCTTCGAGCCCGCGATGGAGCTCTATTCGTTGCTTGAAGACGAGTACATTCCCGCAGCGCGCAGGGGTGATCGGAGAGCCATGGGCGCGCTGCTGTCGGGCCGGTTAAAGACCCTGTACGCAAGACATCGAGCCGCCATTGACCAAGTTGTCGAGCAGGCCAATCGGACGAATGCCGCCATCGAGGAATCGTCAAGAGCGGCAATCCATCACGCCGTTCTTGAAATGATCGGCACGGCCCTGGTCTTGGTGCTGGTGGTCGTGGCGTTGAGTCGGATGTTGAGCGGGCTCATCACCAAGCCGCTCGGCCAAGGCGTAAGGCTGGCAAACGCGATCTCCAAGGGAGACCTGGCACAAAGGATCGACCTGCAGCGACGTGATGAGATCGGCGATCTGTCCCATGCCCTGCAGGGCATGGCCGAGAATCTGCGCAAGCTGGTGGGCGACATCAATCATGGGGTAGAGGCTCTCACCTCGTCGTCTTCTTCGCTGACGTCAGCCGCAGAGGACACCATCTCAAGCGTCACGAAAGTATCCGCGCGGACGGCGTCTGTCGCGAGTGCCGCGGAGGAGTCGAGCGCCAACACCGGCTCGGTCGCTGCCGGGATGGAACAGGCTTCGAGCAACCTGACCTCGGTCGCTAGCGCAACCGAAGAGATGAGCGCCACGGTCGGCGAGATTGCCGCCAATTCGGAGAAGGCGCGTTCCATCAGCGAGCAGGCCTCCGCGGAAGCGCGGGGCATCACCACGCTGATGCAGCAGCTTGGCCAATCGGCACAGGAAATCGGAAAGGTGACCGAGACCATCACGGTCATTTCGTCTCAGACGAATCTTTTGGCCCTCAACGCCACTATCGAGGCGGCGCGCGCCGGATCGGCAGGAAAGGGCTTCGCCGTGGTCGCCAACGAGATCAAGGAGCTTGCCGGCCAGACGGCGGCTGCCACCGAGGACATCAAAGGCAAGATCGCCAGCGTGCAGGCGTCCGCCGGGGGCGCTGTGGCGGACATCGACAGGATTTCGGGCATCATCAGCGAGGTAGGAACCATCGTGGAGAGTATCGCCGCGGCCATCGAGGAACAATCGGCAGTCACCAAGGATCTCGCATCCAACATCGCGCAGGCCTCGCTCGGCGTCAAAGACGCCAAGGAACGCGTGGCCCAGATTGCCACGGTGTCGAGATCGATCGCGCAGGACATCGCGGAGGTGAATCGGTCGGTGGACGGCATCGACCAAAACGGTCACCAGGTTCGCAGCAACGCGGCCGATCTCGCAAACCTGAGCAATCAGCTGAAGACCTTGATGGCACAATTCAACTTGTAGGTAGGGCGAGAGGCCTGATCTAGCGAAGCGGTCCAGGAAGCCTGGCTGGAGCACGAAGTTAAGCTGGGTTCCAAGTCTGACGATGTCACCTTCGATTCAATGTCATTGTGCTCGACCGGGTTTCGGAGGCTTCTCTTGGTCGCAGTTGCGGCCACTGCCGCGTGCTCGTTCGACCCTGACAGGTTGCGCGCACATGCCTACAGTGACGCGGGCGTCGCTTTCGATCAAGCTCCTGCGGGCAGGGAGCCAGCCGACGGTGGCGATGCCGTTTCGGCAATTCCGACCGATGCTCGCGGGGCGTTGGATAGGTCGCTCGCCGGCGAGGAGGCGGGGCGCGACGGAAATGCCGATGGCGCGCAACCACTCGATTTCGGCGGGCGGCCCTCGGAAGACGTCTTCGCTTCAATTGATGTAAGCGATGTCTTCGACGGAGCGGACGTAGGTGGCGAAGCGGCTGGTGCTGAGATCCCGCCAATGGCGTCGACGGATGCGATCGGCGCCGACGGTGCGATGGGTGTCGGTGGTGCGACCGGGGCTGGCGGCCAGACGGGAATCGGTGGCGCGACGGAAGTAGACGCAGCCAGAGATTCGGGCGATACTGCTGGCGTAGGAGGCAAGACCAGCGCAGGCGGTGCCAGAGGGTCGGGCGGCGCGACCGGCGCTGGTGGTGCCTCGGGCGTCGATGCGCCAGCGAATTCAGGTGGCACCATCGGGGCCGGTGGCGCGTCAGGCATCGACGCAGTTACGAACTCGGGCGGCAGAACCGAGGCTGGTGGTACACCGGGCACTGACGCGGCCTCGATCTCAGGCGGGACCACAAGCGCCGGCGGGACGACAACTACCGGCGGGGCGGGCGCTGGGGGGACGACCACCACTGGCGGAACGCCTGCGAGTGGCGGGGCGACAGGCACGGGTGGGACGACGAGCACCGGCGGTAGCACTTCGAATGGCGCCTACTGCGCGACGTACACCGACCTAGGCACGTTCCCTTCAACTTCCACCGAATACACGGGTGTCCCGGCTGTGGCGACTTGTTTCAGGTTCACCGTGGCTTCCGCCACTGACGTCATTACCGGAATTGAGATGAGCAATTGCGGCGGGCGCACGGTGACCATCAACGGAACAAGCTCGGGCTGCACGCCCGGGAGCAATTGCACTGTAGCCACGTCCATTGCAAGAGCCAGCGACGGCTATTGGTACCTGCAATTCTCTGCTGGCACCGGAGCTTCCTGCAGCAGCACGTGGTGGTGGGTGTCGCAGCTGTAGATCGCCGGTTGCGATAGGTCGCACGATGCGTGCAACTACGCCCCATGCTCGGACGCCATCTGCAGCGGTGTCTCTTCGCCTTCCTTCATGACCGTGGCGTGGCCCAAGGCGCGCTCGGCGATAGCGTCGATGATGGTATACGCCACCGGAACCACGACCAGGGTCAAAAGGGTCGAGGTGACGAGGCCGCCAATCACCGCGATGGCCATGGGCGCGCGGAGCTCGCCACCCTCGGAGATCCCGAGTGCGACGGGCGCCATACCGAAGATCATCGCGCCGGTGGTCATCAGGATGGGGCGCAAGCGGACCGCGCCGGCCTTGAGCAGCGCCTCTTTGCGAGAAATGCCTTTGTGCCTGAGCGTATTGGTGTAGTCGACCAGCAGAATGGCGTTCTTGGTGACCAGTCCCATCAGCAGGATGATACCGATCATGGTCATGATGTTGATCATGCTGTGGGCGAGGTAGATCGCGCCCAGCGCGCCCACCATCGAAAGTGGCAGCGACAGCATGATGGTGAAGGGGTGCAAGAAGCTTTCGAATTGGGCCGCCAGCACCAGGTACACGATGATGACGGCGAGGAGCAGCGCTTGCAGCAAGTAGCCCATTGACTCGCGCATGATGTCCGCCTGGCCTGCCCAGTCGGTGGTCATGCTGGACGGCACCGCTTTCTTGGCGATTCCCTCGATCTGTTGCGTGGCCGTGCCGAGCGCGATCCCGTTCAGGTTGGCGAAGATCGTGATTTGGCGCTGGCGGTTCTGGCGTTCGATCTTAGCCGGCCCACTCTCATTGAGGACGGACACCACGTTGGACAGGTCGACGAGCTGGCCGGTGGTCGAGCGCACCTTGAGTGCCAGGAGATCTTGCGCCTTCTGGCGGAATTTCTCGTCGAGCTTCATGCGGACGTCGTAGCGTTCGCCTTCGGCGGTCATCTCCGACACCTTGTCGTCGGCCATCAGGCTGCGCATGGTCATCGCGATCACGGCCATCGGTACGCCCAAGTCGGCGGCGCGGTCGCGATCGATGTTGATGCCGATTTCGGGCTTTCCGCCGCGGTAGGATGTGTCGATGTCAACGTAGCCGTTCTTCTTGTCGCCCTTGACGATCACCTCTTCGGCCTGGAGCGACTTGATGATCTGGTCGGTGGCCTTGCTGATGTCGGCGTAGTCCTTGCCGCGGACGTTGAATTGGATCATCGAATTGCGAATGGCGCCGCTGCTGGCGCCCGTCATGTTGAAGGGCTCGACCGCGAAGCTCACGTCGTTGCGCCCCAGCCAACCCGGCAGTTGGTCGCGGGTGTACTGAATCATCCGTGCCTGCGAGAAATCGCGCTTCTTCTTGCCCACCAGGTTGACCTGAACGTCGGCGCGGTTGATCTCGGACAAGGCCGAGCCGCCGATGGTGACCAGGGTGTCCTGGACGCCGGGCACGCCTCGCAGCTTGGTGGCGACCTGCTCGGCCATGGTCTCGGTGGCGGACAGGGACGAGCCAGTCGGCATCTCTAGCTTCACCATGTACTGGCTGCGGTCTTCGACCGGCATGAATTCCTTGGGCACGACGGCGGCCAGGAAGATGCTGACGATGAAGACGGCGAGGGCGGCCAGCACGGTCAGGACACGGTGGTGCAGGGCCGTGCCCAGCAACTTGCTGTAGGCGTGCTCGATGGCGTCGAGGAAGCTTTCGATGGCCTTGCCGACCGGGCCCTTGCCGCTGTGTGGGCGCAGGAAGCGCGACGAGAGCATCGGGGTCAGGGTGAAGGCGACGAACAGCGAGACCGCGACGGCAAACGCGACCGTCAGACCGAACTGGACGAAGAATCGCCCAATGATGCCTTTCATGGTCGCCACCGGAACGAAGACCGCAAGAATCGAGGCCGTGGTCGCCATGACCGCCAGGCCGATCTCGGCGGTGGCGTCGGCGGCGGCCTTCAGGGGCGATTTACCCATCTCCAGGTGGCGGTGGATGTTCTCGATGACCACGATGGCGTCGTCGATCAAGATACCTATGGAGAGTGACAAGGCCAGCATGGTCATCATGTTGAGCGTGTAGCCCATGAAATAGATGAAGGCGAAGGTCGAGATGACCGAAGCCGGCAGCGCGGTGGCGCTGATGAGCGTCGCGCGCCAGTCGTGCAGGAAGAACATGATGATCAGAATCGCGAGGGCGGCGCCGAACAGCAGATCGAACTTGACGTCGTCGATGGCGTGCTCGGTGAAAACCGAGTTGTCCGACGCCACGGTCATGCTGATGTTGGGGAACTGCGGCCTCAGCTTGTCGAGCACCTTCTTCACCTTGTGCGCGACGTCCACGGTATTCGAGCCAGACTGCTTCTTCACCACCAGAGTGACCGAGGACTTTCCGCTGAAAGTGGCGTAGGAACGGCGTTCCTGGGCGCCGTCTTCGACCCGGGCCACGTCGCGAATGCGCACAGGCGCGCCGGCCGCGGCGGTGATGATGATGTCGCCAAGCTCCTCGGCGGTGTGGACCTGGCCGCGGGTCTTGATAGAAAGCTCCAGCGCGTTCGTGTCGAGGCGACCGCCCGGGATCTCGACGTTCTGCGAGGCCACGGCTTGCGCCACATCGCCCGGGGCCAGACCAAAGGAATCGAGCCGATGCGGGTCGATCCAGAGGTGGAATTCGCGCTCCTGGCCGCCGATGATGTCCACGCCGCCGACGCCGTTGATGGCCTGCAGGCGCTGCTTGATGGTGTTCTTCGCGATGTCGGTCAGGTCGCGCTTCTCCAGGTTGCTTGCGAGCGCAATCGCCAAGACCGGCGCGGCCCCGATATCGAGACGCTCGACCAAAGGCGGTTCCAAGTCTTTGGGCAGGTCTTTCAGCGCGGCCGAAACCTTGTCGCGCACGTCCTGCACGGCCTGGTCGGCCTTGCGCTCGAGCTCAAACTGCACGAAGACAAGGCCGACGTTTTCCATCGACGTCGAACGCAGCGTCTTGATCCCGTTGACGCCGCTGATGGCTTCTTCCAGCTTGTCGATGACACGCGACTCGATGGTTTCAGGGTCGGCACCGGGGTAGGTGGCGGTGACGGTGCAGATGGGGAATTCGACGTCCGGGAACATGTCGAGCGAGAGCTGCCGGTAACCCCACACACCGAAGACCACCAGCACGCTTACCATCACCGTCGCGAAGACGGGGCGCTTGATGGAGATATCCGCAAGTTTCATGGCTAGTCCTTGCTGGCGACGGGCGCCTTCGTCGCGGCCGGTTTGCGCGCTTTGCCCGCGACGGGCTTGCTGGCTGGGACATCGGCGGCGGCCTTGCTGCCACCCAACCTGACCTCGGCGTAAAGGCCCGAGCGCAAGCTGTGGTCTTGGTTCGGCAGCTCGGCGATGGCCGAGAAGGTGCGGCTGTGCGGATCGAGCGCCGCAACCACGCGGGTCAGCTTCGCTTCAAGGGTTTGGCCGGTGGCGGGAAAGCGCACCTTCACCACGTCGCCTGCCTTCACTTTCGCCGCCTCGGTGGACGGGACCTGAATGCGCAGGTCGAGCGGATCGACCTCTTCGATGATCACGAGCTGGGTGGCCGGCATGACCGAGGCGTACTCGCCTTCGTTCACCGTCCGTTTGACGATGATGCCGTTGTAGGGCGCGTGGACCGTGGCATCGCGCAGGGCCTTGCGGCCTACGGCCACTGCGACGTCGGCCTGGGCCACGCCGGCCTGGGCGCCCTTGAGCCGCGCATCGACCATGTCGAATTGTGCCTGCGGCACGGCCTTGTCGTCGAGCAGGGCCTTGGTGCGGTTCCAGTCGAGCTTGGCGGAGTCGAGCTGCACCTTGGCGGACTGCAGCGCGGCCTCGGCCTGCTGGGCGCGAAGGGCGAAATCCTGCGTGTCGAGCACCACGAGGGCCTGGCCGTTCTTCACGATGTCGCCGTCGCGTACCAGCACGCGCGTGACCGTGCTCGACACCTTCGGGGTCAAGGTGCTGCGGCGGTGCGCCTCGGTCTGGCCGGACAGGATTGAGCTGCCGGACGGCGGTGCCGGAATGCCTTCCGCCGACGACTTGTCGTCGCTGGCGGCCGGCTTGGCTTCGGCCGGTGCCGGCTTCGGCGCGGGCGCGGCGGCGGGCACGGACGAGCTTGGGGGCAGGTGCGCGACCTCGCCACCTTCACGGCTGCACGATGCCAGGAGGGCCAACGAGAGACCGAGGCTAAGAAGTGGGGTGCGAGACATGCTGATTCCTCTGCTGAAGGTGGTCATAGGGCGGCCTTGATGGAGGGGTGCTTTTCGCCCATCGCGCGGGCGAGGTTCGACTTCGCGATGATGACGTCGTAGATGGCGGCCTGGTACTGGCCGCGTGCGGTCGTCAGTTGGGTCTCGGCGTCGAGCACGTCGAACGACGTGTTGCTGGTGCTCTCGTAGCGCTTCTGTTCGATGCGGAAGTTTTCTTCGGCCTGCTCGACCGCGTGCTTGGCGACGTCGAGGGCCTCGGCCGCCGTGGTCACACCAACGTGCGCGCTGCGGGCGTCGAGGCGAATCAGGTCTTGGGTTTTGCGAAGGGCCTCCTGCGCCTGTCTGAGCTGGGCTTTCGACTCGTCGATCCCGTAGTAGGTGCTGCCGCCGCTCCAGATTTCCCAGGAGGCGGTGGCGCCAACGAACCAGGCCTTTGGGAGCCCCACCAATGAGGCGCTCTGTCGCGTGTAGTTCGCCACAGCGTTTACTTGGGGCACGAACTGCGACTTGGCCATGCGAACGCCAGCACCCGCCTGATCGATGTGCGCAGCGATTTCCCTGATTTCCAGGCGTTGGCTGACGGCGAGCTGTTCCGCCTGCGAAGGCGCAACGATCGGCTCGACAATCGGAGATTCTGGCACGGCCGCAGCGTCGATGTCGCTATCCGGCGCCCGCCCCATAAGCGTGGCCAAGCGACCGCGTGCGAGGATGACCCCTCCCTTGGCTTGAATAGACCGCTGCTGAGCGGCGGCCAAGCCAAGTTGGGCTCGCAGCACGTCGTTGCGGGCGACGACCCCTTGCTGGAAGAAGGTCTGCGCGCGCTTGACCTGTGCGGCGACTTGCTCGACCGAGCTCTCGGCGACCTCCGCCAGGCGCTCGGCCTGTAGCAGACGGTAGTAAGCCTCCGTGACCTGGTAGGCGACATCCCGTCTGGCCGACTTGCGCTTGATCTCGGCAACGTCGATGCCGAGCTTGGCGAGAACGTTGGACTCACGGATGGTCCAAAGCGCCCCGATGGGCTGAGCGAGCGTGACGCCGGCTGACCAGGTCCATTGCGGACGAAGCACGAACGGCGTTGTCAGCATGCCCTGGTCACAGGACGGGCACGCCTGAGCGACCAGTCCAAACAACGGCGTCGCGAACTCGCTGTCCCACCTCTGAAATCCCGCGTCCAACTTCAGCTTGGGGCTGTAGCCGCCGAAGGCTTCCTTCTTCTTCGCGATGGCCGCATCCACCTCGAAGTCTGCCGACGCCGTGTCCGGACTTTCTTTCAGCGCAATCGACACGCATTGGTCCAGGGTGAGCGTCTCCGCGCGCGCGGCGATGGGCACGAGAGTCGTGGTTAGGAGGAGCGCCATCGCGTGGGGAGCTCGCCAGCTTTGCTGGCGACGAACCATCGCGGGAGGGTTTGGGAACCCCTCGGGGGTTCCCATTTTGACAATAGCTCGCCAGCTTTGCTGGCGA
>Ga0265314_10000177_pt1 | contig 94090 bp, 80 predicted proteins | sample 4126metaG_FD_203106 | JGI IMG/M metagenome (GOLD analysis project Ga0265314, IMG submission 203106) | Rhizosphere microbial communities from Carex aquatilis grown in University of Washington, Seatle, WA, United States - 4-1-26 metaG | ecosystem: Host-associated > Plants > Roots > Rhizosphere >...
CCCAGCACGATTCGCATGCGCAGCTTCTCGTCTTCAGGCGCTTTGCGCACACGCAGTCGCGCCTTGAGTTCTGCGCGCTCGGTGTCGGTGATCTGCAACTTTGTGGCGGGGCGTCCAGCGTGGGCCACGCTGCGTAGTCTCCTTCATGGAAGACTCCTTGGATCAACACGCATCGAAATAATTCAAATTATTTCTGAGACATCACACTAGGCAGTGCCTTCACTGCGCACCTTGCGCCAGCAGCGTTGCGACTTCCGGCGCCGAGCGCACGCCCAATTTGCTGAATACCCGGGCGCGGTGCACCTCCACGGTGCGCACGGCAATGCCCAGCTCATCGGCAATGACCTTGTTGAGCCGCCCCAGGGCGACGCGCTGCATGACCTCTTGTTCGCGTTCCGTCAGACTGGCCAAGCGGGCGCGCAGCTCTGCACCGCGGGCCTGGTGGTTGTGCATCGCAGCATCTACCGCCAGCGCCTGCTCCAGGCGGTCCACCAGCGTGTTGTCGCTGTAAGGTTTTTCGAGAAAATCAAAGGCCCCTTTCTTGAGGGCCTCCACCGCCATGGGAATATCGCCATGGCCAGTCATCAGAAGCACGGGGTTGCGCACGCCGCGGACCAGCAGTTCGCTGTGCAGCGCCAGGCCCGAGACCGGATCCATGCGCACATCCAGCAGAAAACACCCGCGCAGGCGGTCCGCAGGCGCCAGGTCCTGCAACAGCTCGGCTGCACTGGCAAAACTTTGCACCGCCAGGTTGCGTGACTGCAGCAGAAAGACTAGGGCGTGGCGCACCGCCGCTTCGTCGTCCACCAGATAGACACAGGGTTGGAGCGCGCCGCTTGCAGTGTTCATATCAGGGCTTTCTCAGTGATCTCAGGCGAATCTGCCGACACGGTCACGGCCAGCGGCAAAATGAAACTGATACGCGCGCCACCCTGGGGCAGATTCTCCGCATCCATGGAACCGTAATGCGCCTCAATGATCGAGCGGCAAATGGCCATGCCCATGCCCATGCCGTCGGTTTTGGTAGAGAAAAAGGGCTGGCACAGCTGCTCAATGCCCAGCCCCTTCAGGCCAGGGCCATTGTCACAAACATCAAAGCGCACAAACCGCTCCGAGACAACACTAAAACCCAGCGTGATGGTTTTGGGCAAGCGCCCGGAATCCGCGCCGGTAGTCAGAGCGTCGGCGGCGTTGCGGATCAGGTTGATGAGCACCTGCTCCAGCAGCACGCGGTCGCCCTCCACCAGAGGCATGCGTGCGGGTAGCTGGTTGACCACGCGCACCCGGCGCAGCGACAGATCGCGCCCCAGCAATTGCAACGCTTGGGTGGCAATGTCTGCAAGATCGCAAGGCTCTCGGTGCGGTTCTCTGCGCGACAAAAAATCCCGGATGCGTTGCACGATGGCCGCGGCATGCTCCGTCTGCTCGGCCTGGCGTGCCAGCGCCAAGGTGATGTGCCCATCGGTCACGTCGCGGTTCTTGAGCGCATTTTGCAAACCGGCGTTGTAGCTGGAAATTGCCGCCAGCGGCTGGTTGAGCTCGTGCGCCAAGGTCGAGGCGATTTCGCCCAAGGTGGCCAACCGAGCCTGGGTCGCCATGGCTTCGGTACGGCGCCGCTCGCTCTCCTGCGCACGAAGGCGTTCGGTGATATCGAGCACCGACCCCATCCAGCCGACCTGGCTGCCGAGCGCATCAATGAGGGGCGCTTCCACGATCAGCACCTCCAGAACGCCACCATCCCGCTTCCTCCAACGCACCTCATAGCCTTCTGGGGGCGCCCGCCCCGACATGGTGCGCCGGTGCAAGACCTGCATCTCATCCATGTTCTCGCTTTCCCAGTAAGGCATGGGCGGAACATGGCCCAAGAGCTCCTGAACACTGTAGCCGACCATATCGGCAAAGGCGCGGTTGACGTAGAGCAGGCGCCCGTGCAGGTCGCGGGCACGCAGGCCGACACGCAGCGACTCGCCCATGGCCGTGCGCCAGGCTGCCTCGGTGCGCCAGGCCGCCTCGGCACGCCGCACGCCCTGCATCTGGCGGCGCAGCAGCAGCGAGGCCCAGCCGATCATGGCCAGCAAAGCACCCAACAGCCAAGACGGAAAGGTGCGAAACCAGGGGCGAAAGCGCTCACGCAGCGCCAGTTCCAGGTAGGTCTCGCTCAGCAGGGGCGAGAGGCTGATGCGGTGCGACAGCGGTGGAACCGCAAAGCGCCAGGCGGCGCCAGGCGCGGCAGCCACCACCTGGTCAAAATCGTCCATCAGGCGGATGTCGTAGCGCTGTCCCATCCACCAGGGCGTCAACTCTTTGAGCAAGCGCGCCGGCTGCAGCCTGGCAATGAGCATGCCGGTCTGTCTGCCGCCATGGTGGAGCGGCGCCAGCAGATGCACCGAGACACCCGTCGGCGTGTCGTCGCGCCCCAGGGCATGGCGCGGGTCGGGCACCTCCGCCAGAATGCGATTGTTCGGGTCAAGCCAGATCAGGCTGACCCAGTACGCCTGTTGCGCACTGCGCACCGCGCTGTCCAACGCCAGGTTCTCGGGCGTAACCCCGTCGGCCACCAAATGCGCGGCCAAGCCGTCAAGGCGCAACTGCTCGGACTCAATGCGCGCACTCAGCTTGTCTTGCAGCCCCAGTGCGTCCACTTCCATGGTGTGGCGCAGCGCCTCCAGGTCGCGCCGATCGCTGGCCTCAAGCACCGCCATCACGGCCAGCACCAGAACCACCGCCAGGCAAAACGGCAAGACCCACAGCCATGCGCGCAGCTTCTGGTGCGACGGTGATGCGGGCAATGCGGGGGGAATCAGTGGCGACGGCACCAAAACAGTCTAAGGCCTCGGCACTGCGGTTGTCGGGGCGGCGGCTGTGTTGTGGAAATCCACAATGCCGCAAAATCGGGAAATGCAGAAAAATCCCCCTGCACAGCGGTGCACTCCTGCCCCGTTTCATCACCGGAGACATCTCATGAAAAAACGTTCTTTCCTGCTCGCGGTCGCCCTTACAGCCAGTTTTGGCGCCTATGCCCAGGCGCCCATCGTCATCAAGTTCAGTCATGTGGTGGCAACGGACACCCCAAAAGGAAAGGCCGCAGATTTCTTCGCCAAGCGTGCCGCCGAGTTGACCAAGGGCCGCGTCAAGGTTGAGGTGTACCCCAACAGCCAGCTCTACAAGGACAAAGAGGAGATGGAAGCACTGCAGCTGGGCTCGGTCCAGATGCTGGCGCCGTCGCTGTCGAAGTTTGCACCGCTCGGCGTGCGTGAGTTCGAGGTGTTTGACCTGCCCTACCTGTTCGACAACTACGACGAGCTACACAAGGTCACTCAGGGCCCCGTCGGCAAGAGCCTGCTCGACAAACTTCAGCCCAAGGGCATCACTGGCCTGGCCTATTGGGACAACGGCTTCAAGTCGTTCTCGGCCAACCGGCCGCTGCACGCGCCGGCGGACTTCAAGGGCCTGAAGATGCGCATCCAATCGTCCAAGGTGCTGGACGCACAGATGCGTGCCCTGGGCGCCATCCCGCAGGTGATGGCGTTCAGCGAGGTCTACCAGGCCCTGCAGACCGGCGTGGTCGATGGCACCGAAAACCCGCATTCCAACCTCTACACCCAGAAGATGTATGAAGTGCAAAAGGACATGACGCTCTCCAACCACGGCTACCTCGGCTATGCCGTGGTCGTGAACAAGAAGTTCTGGGATGGCCTGCCAGCCGACATCCGCACCGAGCTCAACCAAGCCATGACCGAAGCCACCAAGGTGGCCAACGACGATGCGAAACAGGACAACGACAACGCACTGGCCAAGGTGAAGGCTTCCGGCAAGACCAACGTCTACACACCCACCGATGCGGAAAAATTGGCGCTGAAAAAAGCCCTGATTCCCGTGCACAAGCAGATGGCCTCGCGCATTGGCGAAGACACCATCAAGGCGATCTACAAGGAAACCGGCTTCGACCCGTCGAAGCTCTAAAGCAGCAGCAGCACGAAGCGCCGGGTTGATCGCCGTGTCAGCCCGGCGCTTCGCGCATCCGCAGGCAGATGCCCCTTCCCCGCCTTTTGTCCACGCCGCATCTCGGTAGCGCATACCGAAAACGTTCCGCGGTCGCTTGTGACCGCAAGGAGAAGCTGTTGTGAAATGGCTTGATCATCTTGAAGAGTGGCTCATCACCGTGTTGATGGGGCTGGCCACGCTCATTACTTTTCTGGCGGTGATCCACCGCTACGCCTCGGGCCTGGCGATACCGGGCGTGCAGGACTGGCTGCTGCGACAGGACGTGTCCTGGGCGCAGGAAGCGACCATCTACCTTTTCGTGTGGATGGCCAAGTTCGGCGCTGCCTACGGCGTGCGGACCGGCATCCACGTCGGCGTTGACGTGGCGATCAACCGATTGCCCGAGCGCACACGCGGAAAAATCATCGTCTTTGGCTTGCTGGCTGGCGCCTTCTTCACCTTCTCGCTGGCCTCCTTCGGTGGAAGTTTTGTTTGGGAAAACGGCGCGCACTACCGCATTTTCAGCATCCTGGGCCTGAGCCTTGACGGCCTCACGCAAGGGCCTGTCACGCCCGACATGGAGATGCCAACCTGGATCGTGTACTCCGCCATTCCGCTGGGTTCCGGCTTGATGTGCTTTCGCTTCCTGCAAGTGGCTTGGAATTTCATCCGTACCGGCGAACTGCCCCACCATGACCACGGCCACGTCGATGGCCTGGAAGAAGGCGTCGAGGAAGACGCCGCCCCCGATTTGCACCCGCAGGAGCACACGCGATGAACGGCCTGATCATTTTTGGGATTTTGCTCACGCTGATGCTCACCGGCATGCCGGTGTCCATTGCTCTGGGCCTGACCGTTCTGAGCTTCATCTTCGGTTTCACCGATGTACCGGCGCAAGCCGTGGCATTGAAGCTTTTCACCGGCATCGAGAACTTCGAGATCATGGCGGTGCCGTTTTTCATCCTGGCAGGCAATTTTCTGACGCACGGTGGTGTTGCCAAGCGGATGATCACCTTCGCCGCCTCCATGGTGGGCCACTGGTATGGCGGCCTGGGTCTGGCCGGCGTGCTGGCCTGCGCGCTGTTTGCCGCCGTTTCCGGCTCATCCCCGGCAACCGTGGTGGCCATCGGCTCGATCCTGCTGCCAGCGATGGTCAAGGCAGGCTTTCCGAAAAGCTTCGGTGCCGGCGTTATCACAACCTCGGGCGCGCTGGGCATCCTGATCCCACCCTCGATCGTGATGGTGATGTATTCGGTCTCCACCAACACCTCGCTCGGCGCACTGTTCATGGCCGGCGTGGTCCCCGGCATCGTGCTGGCGTTTTTGCTGGGGCTGACAACCTGGTACCGGGCGCGCAAAAACAACTATCCGCGTTTGCCCAAAGCCAGCTGGGCCACACGTGGCAAGGCGTTTCGCGAGTCCTTCTGGGGGCTCATGCTGATCGTGATCGTGATGGGCGGCATCTACGCGGGCCTCTTTACGCCAACAGAAGCAGCAGCCATGAGTGCGGTGTACGCGTTCGTCGTGGCGGTCTTTGTCTACAAGGATTTGCGTCTGAGCGAAGTGCCACGGGTGCTGCTGGCATCCGCCAACATGAGCGCCATGCTGCTCTACATCATCACCAACGCGGTGCTGTTCAGCTTTGTTCTCACCAACGAGCAGATCCCGCAGCACCTGGCGGACTGGATGGTGGGAATGGGACTGGGCCCCATCGCCTTCCTGCTGGTGTGCAACGTCCTGCTGCTGGTGGCAGGCAATTTCATGGAGCCATCGTCCATTGTGCTGATCATGGCGCCTATCCTCTTTCCGGTCGCCGTGAAGATGGGCATCGACCCGGTGCACTTCGGGATCATGATGGTCGTCAACATGGAGGTCGGCATGTGCCATCCGCCGGTGGGGCTCAATCTGTACGTGGCGTCCGGCATCACCCAGATGGGGATTACGGAGCTCACCGTCGCCGTCTGGCCCTGGCTGCTGACGATGTTGGGCTTTCTTGTCGCCGTCACCTACTGGCCGCCGATGACGCTGTGGCTGCCGCACATACTGGGGATGGGCAGGTGAGCCGCTAAACCCTTCATCGCGCCACTTCTGGCCTGCTGCGCCTCCCCGTTCAGCAGTGCCTCAGTGGCGCGAACGGCGCTTGCGGGGCCGCGGCGCGTCGGCGCTTGCGGCGTTTTCTCTGGATTTTCCCAAGCGCGACTCCGTTCCCTTGATCAGACGCGCGATGTTGTCCTTGTGCCGCCAGGCAAGCAAGCTCGACATCACCACGATGGACGCGGCGATGGTGCGCTCGGCATCCCAGACGATGCCGCCCACCATCAGGTAGTACACCGGGGCAAACAAGGCGCTGGCCAGCGAGGCGAGCGATGAATAACGGAAGAAAAACGCCACGATGAGCCAGGTGGCCGCAGTGGCCAGCCCCAGCCAGGGACTGAAGCCCACCAGCACGCCCAGCGCGGTGGCCACGCCCTTGCCACCCCGGAAACGGAAAAACACCGGCCACAGGTGGCCCGCAAAAGCGGCCAGCCCCACCATCGCCTGCGTGCCGTCCTCCAGCCCATACGGTGCGCCGTACCAGCGCACCAGCACCACCGGCAGCCAGCCCTTGGCGGCATCGAGCAGCAGCGTGACGATGGCGGCGGCCTTGCTGCCCGAGCGCAGCACGTTGGTGGCACCAGGGTTCTTGCTGCCAAAGGTGCGCGGATCGGCCAGGCCCATGGCGCGGCTGACGACAACGGCAAACGAGAGGGAGCCCAGCAGGTAGGCGGCAAGCACGGCGGCAAAGCTATAGGCAACAGGCACGGAGGCAACTCCAGAAATTCAAACGCAAACGGACAGCAATGGCCCGCACCGGCGAACGGCGGCCATTGTGCCAGCCGACCAGGCTTGGCAAGTGAAGACGGGTCTACATCTCCAGCGCGCACTGCACCGGTTGGGCGCCCAGCAATTGCACGCAGACCTGTGGATCGATCTGCACCAAAAACCCGCGCCGCCCGCCGTTGATGGCGATGCGCGGCAGCGTGAGAATGCTCTCCTCGATGTACACGGGCATCTCGCGGCGCGTGCCAAAGGGCGACGTGCCACCCACCAGGTAGCCGCTGTGGCGGTTGGCCACCTCGGGCTTGCAGGGTTCGACCGATTTGGCACCTATCTGGCGTGCCAGGTTCTTGGTGGACACGGTGCGGTTGCCGTGCATCAGCACCAGTAGGGGTTTGGCGTCCTGGTCCTGCATGACCAGCGTCTTGACCACGGCGTACGGGTCCAGCCCCAGCACCGCCGCGCTGTGCTGGGCGCCACCGTGCTCCAGGTACTCGTAGGGATGGCCGGTGAATGCCACGCCGTGCGCACGCAGCATCTGCGTCGCAGGGGTTTCGCTGACGTGCGCGGCCTTGCTGTCTTTCTTTGCCATGGTTTGAAAATGATAGCTGGTAGCGCTTACCGCATAAGCGCTAGAGCCTCATTTGATCTCAAATTGCCGGGTCGCCCGTTTCCCAGCGCAGCACGTCGATCGCGGCGAGCAGCTCCGGGCTGAGCGTGGTGCCAAAAGCGCCAATGTCTTCCTCCAGCTGCGCCAGCGAGGTCACGCCAATGATGGTGCTGGCGACCTGCCACTTGGTAGCGCAAAAGGCCAGCGCCATCTGCGTGGGGCTCAATCCATGGTCGCGTGCCAGCTGGTTGTAGCGGCGCGCGGCCGCGAGCGCCTCGGGCCGGCCCCAGCGCTGCTTGCGCACGCTGGCGTAGCTGGCAATGCGCGCACCAGCGGGCGCATTCGGGCCCTCGATGCCGCTTGCGTCGTACTTGCCGGTAAGCAGACCAAAGCCGAGGGGCGAATAGGCCAGCAAGCCCACATTCAGCCGGTGGCAGGTTTCGTCGAGGGCGTTCTCGTAGCTGCGGTTGATCAGGCAGTACGGGTTTTGCACGCTCACGACGCGGGGCAGCCCGTGTTGCTCGGCCAGCCGCACGAATTCGTGCACGCCATACGGCGTTTCATTGGACAAACCAATGTGGCGCACCTTGCCAGCGCGCACCAGGCCGGCAAGCGCATCGAGTTGCGCGTGGATGGGCGTTTGCGATGTTTCCTTGGCCGGGTCGTAGTACTGGGTGCCAAAGGCCGGCACATGGCGCTCGGGCCAGTGGATCTGGTAGAGGTCGATGACGTCGGTCTGCAGGCGCCGCAGGCTCGCTTCGCAAGATGCGACGATGTTGGCCGGCGTCATGCCCTGCCCTTCGCGCACCCAGGGCATGCCGCGCGACGGCCCAGCCACCTTGGTGGCCAGCACGGTCTTGGCGCGCAGACCGGGCCGCGAAGCAAACCAGTTGCCGAGGATGGTTTCGGTCGCGCCAAAAGTTTCGGCACGCGCCGGCACGGCGTACATCTCGGCCGTGTCAAGGAAGTTGATGCCGCGCTCGACCGCACGGTCCATGATGGCATGGGCGGTGGGCTCGTCCACCTGTTCACCAAAGGTCATGGTGCCCAGGCAGAGGGGGGTGACGTGCAGGTCGCTTTGACCGAGCTGGAGTGTTTTCATGCGGTGCGGGGCTTGTCAAAAGGGAGCGCTGCAGTTTACGGGTGTGGGCGCAATCGTGCAGGCGAGCCAGCGAACCAGCGAGCTGGCGCTTGTCGCCGCGAGGACAAGCCGCCACCGCAAGCCATGAATAATTGGCGGATGTATTCCGAACGCTTTCCCGCCCGCACCGAGTTCGTGCGCGTCCGCTCACTCGACTACCACGTCTGGCGCTGGGGAGCGTCCGAGGCCGATGCTCCACCACTTGTTTTGGTGCATGGCTGGATGGACGTGGGTGCTTCCTACCAGTTCATGGTGGACGCCCTGTCCGAGGCCTTCGTGCAAGGCCGGACCATCCTCGCGCCCGACTGGCGCGGCTTCGGGCTCACCAAACCCCCGGCCCCGACCGACCACTACGCCTTTGCCGACTACCTGGCCGACCTGGACCAGTTGCTGGACCACTGCGCCGGCAATCGCCCGGTGGACCTGGTGGGCCACAGCATGGGCGGCAACATCGCCATGATGTACGCGGGGGTACGGCCAGCGCGGGTGCGGCGCCTGGTGAACCTGGAAGGCTTTGGCCTGCCCGCCTCCCAGCCGGAGTCTGCGGTGCGCCGCTATGCGGAGTGGATGGACGAAATCCGCCAACTCGAACGCGGCGAGATGGCGCTCAAAAGTTACGACAGCCTGGACGGCGTGGCGCGGCGGCTCATGAAGACCAACCCACGCCTCTCGCAGGACAAGGCGCAATGGCTGGCGCAGCACTGGGCCGCGCCAGACGCGTCAGGCCGCTGGGCCATCCTGGGCGACGCGGCGCACAAGGTGAAAAGCGCGCAAATCTACCGCGTGGACGAGGTGCAAGCGCTCTACGCCGCCATCACCGCGCCCACGCTGGCGGTGGAAGCCAGCGGAGACAGCCTGGGCCAGTGGTGGCAGGGCCGCTACACGCTGGCGCAGTACCACGAGCGCCTGAAAGCCGTGGCGGACTGCCGCATCGCCGTCATCCAAGACGCTGGCCACATGCTGCACCACGACCAGCCCGAGGTGCTGGCACAACTGATAGAAACCTTTTTGCGCGACTGACGGCCGATTATTTTGATACAAATAGCCCTATAACGCTTATCCCATAAGCGTTAACAGCTATCAGAAACGTAGTATCAGGCTGCGCGAACGGCTTTGGCCAAACGCTCGGCACAGCGGCTCGCCTGCGCAGCGTCGCGCGCCTCCACCATCACCCGCAGTACCGGCTCGGTGCCGCTGGCGCGAATCAGCACGCGGCCCAGGGCGCCCAGTTCGGCCTGCACGGCTTCGGTTTCCCGCGCCAGGTGCGGGTTGTTACGCCAGTCGCTGCCGGGCGCCAGGCGCACGTTCAGCAGCACCTGCGGGAACAGCGTCACTTCTTCCAGTAGCTGCGCCAGCGTGCGGCCACTGCGCACCACGCACTGCAGCACCTGCAAGGCGCTGACCAGGCCGTCGCCCGTGGTCTGCTTGTCGAGCGCCAGCAGGTGGCCCGAGCCTTCGCCGCCCAGCAGCCAGCCGCGCTGCGCCAGCTCTTCGAGCACGTAGCGGTCGCCCACCTTGGCGCGCACGAGCTTGACACCGCGTTCGGCCAATGCCAGCTCCACCGCCATGTTGGTCATGAGCGTGCCGACCACACCCGGCACGAGTTCGTCGCGCCCCATGCGCTCGCGCGCCATGAGGTAGAGCAGTTCGTCGCCGTTGTAGAGGCGGCCTGCCGCGTCCACGACCTGCAGACGGTCGGCATCGCCGTCGAGTGCAATGCCGTAGTCCGCATGGTTGGCGCGCACCGCAAGCACCAGGGCGTCGGGGTGCGTGGCGCCGACCTCGTGGTTGATGTTGAGGCCGTCCGGCGCGCAGCCCATGGCGATCACATCAGCACCCAGCTCATGGAACACCTTGGGCGCCACCTGGTAGGCGGCGCCGTGCGCGGCATCCACAACGATTTTGAGCCCTTTGAGCGTGAGGTCGTGGGCAAAGGTGCTCTTGCAAAACTCGATGTAACGCCCCGAGGCATCGTCCAGCCGGCGCGCTTTGCCCAAGGAGGCCGAATCCGCCCACACAGGCAGTTCCTGCAGCGCCTCCTCAACGGCCAGCTCCCAGCTGTCCGCCAGTTTGCTGCCTTGGGCACTGAAGAACTTGATGCCGTTGTCTGCAAATGGGTTGTGGCTGGCGCTGATGACCACGCCCAAGCTGGCCCGCTGGGCACGCGTCAAGTAGGCAACGGCGGGCGTGGGCAGCGGCCCGAGCAAGACCACATCGACACCGGCAGAATTAAAGCCCGATTCCAGTGCGCTTTCGAGCATGTAGCCCGAGATGCGCGTGTCTTTGCCAATCAACACCGTAGGGCGCTCTTCGCTGCGCTTGAGCACGCGGCCCACGGCGTGGCCCAGGCGCAGCATGAAGTCGGGTGTGATGGGCGGTTGCCCTACCGTGCCGCGGATACCATCGGTGCCGAAATACTGCCGGTCCATTTTTCCTCCCAAAATTTTCTTGTGAATGCCGTGCGCGCAGGCCACTTATTCGGTTTCTAAATCAATCGGGTACGCGAAGGTGAAGCGCAGACAGTACAGGCGTATGCCAAGCCAAGCCGACAAAGTAACCGTTTGATTTAGAAATGGCATTAGCCGGCCTGCTCGCTGGCCGAGCGCCATACGGCGAGCGCCTGCACGGTCTCACGTACATCGTGTACCCGCACGACACGGGCGCCACGCTCCACCGCCAGCAGTGCCGCGGCAATGCTGGGAATCAGGCGCTCGCCCACGTCCTGCCCCGTCACAGCACCCAGCGATGACTTGCGCGACCAGGCAGCGAGCAGCGGGTAGCCAGCGGCCAGCAGCTCGTGCTGACGCGCCAGCAGGGAGAAATTCTGCGCGACGGTCTTGCCAAAGCCAATTCCAGGATCAAGCAAAATCCGGCTCTTTTCAACGCCTAGCGCTTGCAGAATGGACGCTTGCCGCTTCAAAAAAAGGAGCACCTGTGCAGGCACATCGCCCTCCATGGGCGCTGCCTGCATGGTCTGCGGTTCGCGGTGCATGTGCATCAGGCAGACGCCACAACGCGGATGCCCGGCCACCACTTGCGCCGCATCGCCGCAGCGCAGGGCCCAGACGTCGTTGATGACGTCGGCGCCCAGGTCAAGGACCGCTCGCATCACCTCAGGCTTGTAGGTATCCACCGAGACCGGCACACCCAGCGCCACAGCACCACGCACCACGGGCAGCACGCGGGCAAGTTCCTCTTCCAGAGGGACGGGAGGACTGCCGGGCCGCGTGGATTCGCCACCGATGTCGAGCAAATCAGCCCCGTCCTGCAGCAGCGCCTCGCAATGGCGCAGGGCGGCTGCAGCGTTGGCGTGTTTACCCCCATCGGAGAAAGAATCGGGCGTGGCATTGACGATGCCCATGACCTGCGGGCGGCCGAGGTCTATGGCGAAGCGGCTGGTTTGCCAGAGCATGGGGGTGATGGGTGCAGAAGAACGAACAAACGGGGCTTGCGCCCCGTTTGTTCGTTGCAGGAATGCCTGCATCAGGCCGCTGTCGGCGCCGGATCGGGTGCCACGGCGGGTGTGCCGCCGGTCGGGCCATCGCCGCCCGACGAGGGCGTGCGCGGCGTCCAGTCCTTGGGCGGACGTGGCGGCTTGCCGGCAATAATGTCGTCCAGCTGGTCGGAGTCGATGGTCTCCCATTCGAGCAAGGCCTTGGCCATGGCGTGTATTTTTTCGCGGTTGTCTTCAATCAGCTTGCGCGCCTGGGCGTACTGCTCATCGATGATCTTGCGCACTTCCTGATCGACCTTTTGCATGGTCGACTCGCTCATGGTGGTGGTTTTGGTCACCGAGCGGCCCAGGAACACTTCGCCTTCGTTCTCGGCGTAGACCATGGGCCCGAGCGCATCGGTCATGCCGTAGCGCGTGACCATGTCGCGGGCAATCGAGGTCGCCCGCTCGAAGTCGTTGCTGGCGCCCGTGGTCATCTGGCCCATGAACACTTCCTCTGCAATGCGACCGCCAAAGAGCATGCTGATCTGGTTCAGCATGTATTCCTTGTCGTAGCTGTAGCGGTCTTGCGCCGGCAGGCTCATGGTGACGCCCAGCGCCCGACCGCGCGGGATGATGGTGACCTTGTGCACCGGATCGCACTTGGGCAGGAGCTTGCCGATCAGCGCATGGCCCGACTCGTGGTAGGCCGTGTTGCGGCGCTCTTCCTCGGGCATGACCATGCTCTTGCGCTCGGGGCCCATCAGGATCTTGTCCTTGGCGCGCTCGAAATCCTGCATCTCGACCGTGCGCGCGTTGCGGCGCGCCGCCATCAAAGCGGCTTCGTTGCACAGGTTGGCCAGATCGGCGCCGCTCATACCCGGTGTGCCGCGTGCGATGACGCTGGGGTTCACGTCCTGGCTGACCGGAATTTTGCGCATGTGCACGTTGAGGATCTGCTCGCGGCCGCGGATGTCCGGCAGCGTCACATACACCTGCCGGTCGAAGCGGCCGGGGCGCAGCAATGCGGCGTCAAGGATGTCGGGCCGGTTGGTGGCCGCCACCACGATCACGCCCAGGTTGGTCTCGAAGCCGTCCATCTCGACCAGCATCTGGTTCAAGGTCTGCTCGCGCTCATCGTTGCCGCCGCCCAGGCCTGCGCCACGCTGGCGGCCCACGGCGTCGATTTCGTCGATGAAGATGATGCAGGGAGCGTTTTTCTTGGCGTTCTCGAACATGTCGCGCACCCGGGCCGCGCCCACGCCGACGAACATTTCGACGAAATCAGAGCCGGAAATCGAGAAGAACGGCACCTTGGCCTCGCCCGCAATCGACTTGGCCAGCAGCGTCTTGCCGGTGCCCGGAGGGCCCACCAGCAGCAGGCCGCGCGGAATGCGGCCGCCGAGCTTCTGAAAGCGTTGCGGGTCTTTCAGGAAATCGACAACTTCCTTGACTTCTTCCTTGGCCTCGTCGCAACCGGCCACATCGGCGAATGTCACCGTGTTGTTGTTCTCGTCCATCATGCGCGCCTTGCTTTTGCCAAAGCTGAAAGCGCCGCCCTTGCCGCCGCCCTGCATCTGGCGCATGAAGTACACCCAGACACCAATCAGGAGCAGCATCGGGCCCCAGCTGACCAGCAGGGTCATGAGCAGCGAGCCTTCTTCGCGCGGCTTGACGTCGAACTTGACGTTGTTGTTGATGAGGTCGCCCACCAGGCCGCGATCGAGGTACGTCGCGGTGGTGCGGATACGCCGGTCGTCGTTGGTGACGGCGACGATCTCGGTTCCGCCCTGGCCTTCCTGAATGGTGGCGCTCTTGATGCGGTTGTTGCGCACCTCGCTCAGAAACTCGGAGTAGCCCACATGGCCGGCAGACGCGCTGACGCGGGTGTCAAATTGTTTGAACACCGTAAAAAGCACCATGGCAATGACAAGCCATACGGCGACTTTCGAAAACCACTGATTGTTCAAGCGGGGCTCCAGAGGGATTGACAGGGTTGGTTCGACCCAGATAGCGCCAATTTTAGGCCTTTCAAGGTCTGTCGCCCTTGCGCCGTCAGGAAACCGGCCATTGCGCCGGTGCGGTCTCTCAATCTTTGCGGCCTATCCCTACCAGAAAGGTTTCAGAAGACTTGTCGCGCGAGGCCTTGGGTTTCACGGGTTTGACGATACGAAACTGCGCTTGAAAGCCCTGCACCAGCGCGTCGTAGCCCTGGCCGTGAAACAGCTTGGCCACGAGCGCTCCTTGCGGCTGCAGATGGGCACGGGCAAAGTCAAGCGCCAGCTCGACCAAGAGCGAAATACGCGCGCCATCGGTCGCTGCAATGCCCGAGAGGTTAGGCGCCATGTCCGAGACCACCAGGTCCACCTTGCGCCCCTCAAGCGCTGCTTCCAGTTGTGCCAGCACCGCGTCTTCGCGGAAATCCCCCTGCAGAAAGCGCACGCCTTCGATAGGTTCCATGGGCAGCACGTCGAGTGCCAGGATGGTTCCCGCCAGCTGGCCACCGGCACTGCTTCCCATGCGCCGGCGCACATACTGGCTCCAGGCCCCAGGTGCGCTGCCCAGATCGACCACCACCGCGCCTGGGCGCAGCAGGCCAAACTGCTCGTCAATCTCCTTGAGCTTGTAGGCGGCGCGCGCGCGGTAGCCCTCATGCTGAGCGAGTTTCACGTAGGTGTCGTTGACGTGGTCGTTCAACCAAGCCTTGTTGACCTTCTTGCTTTGGGTTTTGACTTTCATGGAAGTCCATTGTCGCTCGACAATCGGTCGTGCCGATTGCACCAGGCGCATCTGTCGCGCAAGCGCAGTGAACGCGCCCAGCACCGGGCCGCAGACATAATACGGCCCATGCCCCAAATAGAACTCCACTCGGCCGAGCGCCGCGAATTGCGCGCCCAGGCGCACCACCTGAACCCTGTGGTCATGGTGGGCGGCGATGGCCTGACGCCCGCGGTGCGCAAGGAAATTGAAGCCGCGCTCGACGCGCATGGCCTGATCAAGATCCGCGTCTTCAGTGACGACCGCGCGGCGCGCGAACTGATGTACCAGGGACTCGCTGCAGAACTGAATGCCGCACCCATCCAGCACATTGGCAAGCTCCTGGTGCTGTGGCGCCCCCAGCCCGAGAAGCTCAAGACTCCCGATGAGGACCGCATGCCCGGTCCGCGCGATGTCAAGGTGCTCAAGTACAGCAAGCGCGGCGGCCAACGCCCCGAGATCAAACAGTTGCGCGTGCTGGGCAACCAGCGGCTAACGCCAGGCGGCCAAGTCAAGCGCGCCAAGAAACCCAGGCCCATCTCGATCAAGAAACGCCAGGCCCCTTGACAGCGATGCGAGAGGCCAGCCAGGCGCACCCGCGCCACGTCATTTGCATGAAATGGGGCACGAAATACGGCCCCGAGTACGTCAACCGGCTCTACGCCATGGTCAGCCGGCACCTGAGCGGAAACTTCAACTTTGTCTGCCTGACGGACGATCCCGCAGGCATCCGCAGCGAAGTGCAGTGCCTGCCAATCCCGCCGCTTGACCTGCCCGCTGGTATTCCCGAGCGTGGCTGGAACAAGCTCGCCACCTTCGCCGCCGACCTCCATGGCTTGCAGGGCACGGCACTGTTCCTGGACGTGGACGTGGTGGTCACCGGTAGCCTGGACGATTTTTTCACTCAGCCGGGTGAATTTCTCATCATCCACGACCACAAACGGCCCTGGCGCATCACCGGCAACTCGTCGGTGTACCGGTTCGAGCTGGGCGCCCATCCCGATGTGCTCGCCTACTTCCGCACGCATTTCGACGAAATTCGGCGGCGCTTTCGCAACGAGCAGGCGTATCTGTCGGATTTCCTGCACCGCCAGGGCAAGCTCGCCTACTGGCCCGACACCTGGTGCCCGAGCTTCAAATACCACTGCATTCCGCGCTGGCCGACCAATTACTGGCGTCCACCCTTCGTGCCAGCGGGCGCGCGCGTGGTGATTTTTCATGGGGAATGCAACCCGCCCGACGCACTGGCGGGGCGGCGCAACCGACGTTTCCGTTTTATTCGCCCGGCTGCGTGGGTAGCGGAGCACTGGCACGAGTAGCATCGGCGCAGCGGTAGTCGACGAGCGCGCAGCGCTATGAGCGAAGGGGGAAGCCGCGCAAGCGGCTCAGGGGAATGAGCGCTTATCTGCCGTACACCACAGCACGGCCAGCGCACACAACCACTGCAGGCCAAACATTGCGGAGCCCACGCCGTGCCACAAGCGCAGGTTTTGCCGCGCCTCGATGCGCGGCGCCACACCAAACTGCACCAGTACAGCGAGCAGCATGCCAGCCAGTATGAAAACCATAGCTGCGCGCGCCCATGGGTATTGCGCTGTCTCCCCTCTTGGCCTTGAGATCAGGAGCAGAAGCAGGCCACAGCCAACGGACACCCAGGTCTGCGCAGCAAACAAGCGCGCCGCCATAGTGCCCGCCATGGCTGGGGTCGCCAGGTGGACGAACAGCATGGGAACGACCAGCGCGCCAAGCGTGGTCAGGCTCCCCCACCACAAGGCGGCGAGGAGGACAGGCAAGCGCTGGCGCAGGGGGCTCATGTGCGTGCCTTATCGCTTGCGCCGTGCGCAGCCCGCGACACTGGCACAACCCACGCCAGCGGCCGCCGTGTAAGGGCTACTTCGCCGCACTGGCGGTGCCTACTAGGGGGTTGTCGCCTCATCAGGCGTAGCTGACTGCCACGATTTCGTAGTGGCGCACGCCACCTGGTGCCTGCACTTCGGCGGTATCGCCTTCGACCTTGCCAATCAAGGCACGTGCAATCGGGCTGCCAATGTTGATCAGCCCTTGCTTGAGGTCGGCCTCGTCTTCTCCCACGATCTGGTAGGTCACGGCTTCGCCGGTGTCTTCTTCCTCCAGCTTGACCGTGGCGCCAAACACCACCCGCCCTTCAGCATCGAGGGTGCTCGGATCGATGATCTGAGCCGCCGAGAGTTTGCCTTCAATTTCCTGGATACGCCCTTCAATGAAGCCCTGGCGGTCCTTGGCGGCGTCGTATTCGGCGTTTTCGCTCAAATCGCCCTGGGCGCGCGCCTCGGCAATGGCGGCGATAACAGCGGGACGATCCACCGTTTTGAGTCTATGCAGTTCGGCCTTGAGTTTCTCGGCGCCGCGTTTGGTAATGGGAAGAGTGGCCATGGCCCGACGTCTCCGTTGGTGGTGGTGTGCCGCAGAAAAGCGCGGCTTGTCTACGCATGCACAGCCAGAAGGTGGTGTGGCATGCCCCAAAAACAAACCGCCGCACGTTGCCGCGCGGCGGTGTTGATCTGGCGCTGATTATGCCGTGTTTGCGTTCCCGAAAGAAGCCCCCCGGGGGGCCTCAGGCCAGGAGCTGCGCGTGCATCTCCTGCACCGAGATCACGTCGAGCTGGTCCATGTGGCGCATGCCCTCAACCGCGGCTTCGGCGCCAAAGATGGTGGTGAAGGTGGTGACCCGGGCCAGCAAGGAACTGGTGCGAATGGCGCGCGAGTCGGCAATGGCGTTGCGGCGCTCTTCCACGGTGTTGATGACCATGACGATTTCGTTGTTCTTGATCATGTCCACGATGTGCGGACGCCCTTCCGTCACCTTGTTGACTACCTGCACCGGCACCCCGGCAGCGGCAATCGCAGCGGCCGTGCCTTTGGTGGCGACCAGCTCAAAGCCCAGCTCGACCAGCTGGCGCGCAATGTCCACCGCGCGTGGCTTGTCGCTGTTCTTGACCGTAAGAAACACCTTGCCGGACGTTGGCAGGTTGGTGCCGGCACCGAGCTGACTCTTCACGAAAGCCTCGCCAAAAGTCTTGCCAACACCCATGACCTCGCCGGTGGACTTCATCTCGGGGCCAAGGATCGTGTCCACACCCGGGAATTTGACGAAGGGGAAAACAGCCTCCTTCACGCTGAAATAGGGCGGCGTCACTTCTTTGGCAATACCCTGGCTGGCCAGTGTCTGCCCCGCCATGCAGCGCGCCGCTACCTTGGCCAGCTGAATGCCCGTGGCCTTGCTGACGAAAGGCACGGTGCGGGAAGCCCGCGGGTTTACTTCAAGCACGTAGATGATGTCCTGGCCATCGACTTGCTGGATGGCGAACTGCACGTTCATCAGGCCCACCACGCTCAGGCCCTCCGCCATGGCGGCTGTCTGGCGCTTGATTTCGTCGATGGTGGGCTGCGACAGGTAGTAAGGAGGTAGCGAACAGGCCGAATCGCCACTGTGCACCCCTGCCTGCTCAATGTGCTCCATCACGCCGCCGATGAAGGTGACACCGGCGCAGTCGCGCACGCAGTCCACATCGCATTCGATGGCGTTGGAGAGAAAGCGGTCCAGCAGCACAGGCGAATCGTGGCTGACCTTCACGGCCTCGCGCATGTAGCGCTCCAGGTCGCGCTGCTCGTGCACGATTTCCATGGCGCGGCCACCCAGCACATAGCTCGGGCGCACCACCAGTGGATAGCCCAGGGCCTCGGCCTTCTCCAGTGCCTCGGGCTCCGTGCGCGCCGTGGCATTGGGCGGCTGGCGCAAGCCCAGTGCGCCCAGCAGCTTCTGGAAGCGTTCGCGGTCTTCGGCCGCGTCGATCATGTCGGGGCTGGTGCCAATGATGGGCACGCCCTCGGCGGCGAGTGCCAGCGCCAGTTTGAGCGGCGTCTGGCCACCGTACTGCACGATCACGCCTGCGGGTTTTTCTTTGTCCACGATTTCGAGCACATCTTCCAGCGTGACCGGCTCGAAATACAGACGGTCCGAGGTGTCGTAGTCGGTGGACACGGTTTCAGGGTTGCAGTTGACCATGATGGTCTCGTACCCGTCCTCGCGCATGGCGAGGGCAGCGTGCACGCAGCAGTAATCGAACTCAATGCCCTGGCCAATGCGGTTCGGCCCGCCGCCCAGCACCATGATCTTTTTCTTGCCGGTAGGCTCGGCCTCGCACTCTTCCTCGTAGGTCGAATACAGGTAGGCGGTGTTGGTGGCGAACTCGGCCGCGCAGGTGTCAACCCGCTTGTAGACCGGGCGCACATGCAGTGCTCGGCGCTGGTCGCGTACGGCCTTTTCGGTCGTCTTGAGCAGCTTGGCCAGGCGCCGGTCGGAGAAGCCTTTTTGCTTCAAAGTGCGCAGCTCACCGGCATCCAGCGCCGCCAAGGCACCCTCACCTTGCTCGGCGGTCAGTTGGTCGATATCCAGCTCGATCTTCACGAGCTGCTCGATCTGCACCAGGAACCAGCGGTCGATCTTGGTGAGCTCGAACACTTCGTCCACGGAGAGTCCCATGGCAAAGGCGTCGCCCACGTACCAGATGCGCTCGGGGCCGGGCGCGCCCAGCTCTTTTTCGAGCACTTCACGGTCCTGGGTTTTCTCGTTCATGCCGTCCACGCCCACTTCCAGGCCGCGCAGGGCTTTCTGGAACGATTCCTGGAAGGTACGGCCCATGGCCATGACCTCGCCCACCGACTTCATCTGGGTGGTCAGGCGGCTATCGGCAGCCGGGAACTTTTCGAAAGCAAAGCGCGGGATCTTGGTGACCACGTAGTCGATCGAGGGTTCGAACGACGCCGGTGTGGCGCCACCCGTGATCTCATTGCGCAATTCATCGAGCGTGTAGCCCACGGCCAGCTTGGCGGCGACCTTGGCAATCGGGAAGCCCGTGGCCTTGGAGGCCAGCGCCGATGAGCGCGAGACGCGCGGGTTCATCTCGATGACGATCATGCGACCGTCCTTCGGATTCACCGAGAACTGCACGTTCGAGCCACCCGTGTCCACGCCGATCTCGCGCAGTACCGCGAGCGAGGCGTTGCGCATGATCTGGTATTCCTTGTCGGTCAGCGTCTGCGCGGGGGCCACCGTGATGGAGTCGCCGGTGTGCACGCCCATCGGGTCCAGGTTCTCGATGGAGCAGATGATGATGCAGTTGTCCGCCTTGTCGCGCACCACTTCCATCTCGTACTCTTTCCAGCCCAGCAGCGACTCTTCAATCAGCAGCTCGTTGGTGGGCGAGGCTTCCAGGCCGCGCTTGCAGATGGTCTCGAACTCTTCGGGGTTGTAGGCAATGCCCCCGCCCGTGCCGCCCAGCGTGAAACTGGGGCGGATGACGGTCGGAAAGCCCAGCGTTTTCTGCACCGCCCAGGCCTCATCCATGGTGTGGGCAATGCCGGAACGCGCCGAACCCAGGCCGATGCGGGTCATCGCATCCTTGAACTTGAGACGGTCTTCGGCCTTGTCGATGGCCTCGGGCGTGGCGCCGATCAGCTCGACCTTGTACTTGTTCAAGACGCCGTTGTGCCACAGGTCCAGCGCGCAGTTGAGCGCCGTCTGGCCGCCCATGGTGGGCAGGATGGCGTCGGGGCGCTCCTTGGCGATGATTTTCTCGACCGTCTGCCAGGTAATGGGCTCGATGTAGGTCACATCGGCCGTGGCCGGGTCGGTCATGATCGTCGCGGGGTTGCTGTTGATCAGGATGACCTTGTAGCCTTCTTCCCGCAGCGCCTTGCAGGCCTGCACGCCGGAGTAGTCGAATTCGCAGGCCTGGCCAATCACAATGGGGCCGGCGCCGATGATGAGGATGCTTTTGATGTCTGTGCGTTTTGGCATGGGGTGCAATCAGTCGTTGGATGCGGCTGGGGCATCGGGCCCGGCCGCGGCGCGGCGCTGCTGGAGCTTTTCCAGGAGCTGCGTGGCGCGCTCGGCGGGCAGGTTTTTCTGCATCAGCTGCAGCAGGCCGTCGCCTTGAACGAGCGGGCGCAGCACTTCGGTCTCGGCTGCATAGAAGGTGGCGTCCCACTCTTGCAGCGCCTCGGCGAAGGTGGCGTCGTCCCAGGTCTTGCCTTTGGCCACCAGCGTGACCAGCGGCATGGCCTTGTGTTCAATGAACGCCTTCTTGTAGGGCTTTTGCTGCCAGCGCTCGGCAAACCATTCACGGTGCGGCGGTGGCAGGCTGAGCACGCGTTTGTGGATGGCCTTTTCAAGCGCCGCCGCAGGAAAACTGAACAGCTTCATGCTGCCACGGCTCCAGCGGTCACGCCGGCAGCGGTACGGGCATCGCGCATGGCATCGACAAAGCGGTCGAACAGGCCGGCGATGTCGTGCGGCCCGGGCGAGGCTTCCGGGTGTCCCTGGAAGCTGAACGCCGGTTTGTCGCGGTAGGCCAGGCCCTGCAAGGTACCGTCGAACAGGCTCACGTGCGTGGCGCGCAGGCGCGCCGGCAGGCTTTCGAGCGCTACCGCGAAGCCGTGATTCTGGCTGGTGATACTGACGCGCCCGGTGTCCAGATCTTTCACCGGATGGTTGCCGCCGTGGTGGCCATGCGCCATCTTGAACGAGCGGGCACCCGCCGCCAACGCCATGATCTGGTGCCCCAGGCAGATGCCGAACACCGGCATGCCGGAGTCAATGATCTCGCGGGTGGCGGCAATGGCGTAGTCGCAGGGCTGCGGGTCGCCCGGGCCATTGGAGAGGAACACGCCATCGGGTGCCAGCGCGAAGGCCTCGGCAGCCGTGGTCTGCGCCGGTACGACGGTGACGCGGCAGCCGCGCTCGGCAAGCATGCGCAGGATGTTGTACTTGACACCAAAATCGTAGGCCACCACGTGAAACTGCGGCGCCTGCTGCTCGCCGTAGCCGGCGCCCAGTTGCCATTCGGTCTGGTTCCACTCGTAGCGGGTTGGCGTGGAGACGACCTTGGCCAGATCCAGACCGGTCATGGAAGCCGCGGCACGGGCTTGCGCCACCGCCTCATCCCGCAGCGCCTGGGTGACTTCCTGGCCGGGCGCGAGCGCCAGAATGGCACCGTTTTGCGCGCCCGTACTGCGCAGCCGCCGGGTGAGCGCGCGCGTGTCGATGTTGGCAATGCCCACCGTGTTCGCGCGCTTGAGGTAGCACGAGAGGCTTTCGGTGCTGCGAAAGTTGCTGACGACAGCGGACAGGTCTTTGATGATCAGGCCAGCGGCGTGAATCCTCGCGGCTTCGACGTCCTCAGCATTGGCGCCGTAGTTGCCCACATGCGAAACCGTAAGGGTCACGATCTGCTGGCAGTAGCTCGGGTCGGTGAGGATTTCCTGATAGCCGGTCATGGAGGTGTTGAACACCACCTCGCCGACGGTGGAGCCGGGGGCTCCAATCGAATTGCCGATAAAGACCGTGCCGTCTGCGAGCGCCAGAATGGCGGGCGGGAAATTTCCCTTGAGAGACAAAAGCACTGGGTTCTCCGGATGGTTACGGTCGCCCGGCGCCTGCGCGCAGCCCCGCAGGCATGCGCGGGCAGCGGCTCTCGGATGGTTTGTTGCTTTGGGTGCGGTCGGGCGACGCTATTGCGAGAAAAGCCCCCGATTGTAGCCGCTGGCGCCCAGTCGCGCAGACAGCCAGAGGGACCCGACCTTGGCACACAGCGGCCTTGCAGCGCGCAATTTCAGCGTGCGCAGGCGCTGGCGTGCAGGCAAATGGCCGCGGCGGCAGCCACGTTGAGCGACTCTTCGCCACCGGGCTGCCCAATGCGAATACGCTGCGCCGCCAGCGATTCGATAGCGGGCGCCACGCCCTGCCCTTCGTGGCCCAACACCCAGGCGCAGGGCCAGGGAAGCGCTGCATGGTGCAGAAAATCGCCTTCGTGCACATGCGTCACCAACAGCGGCACCTGCAGCGCCGCCAGATCCTCGATCAACAGGCCTTCGATCAGAGTGAGCCCAAAATGCGCACCCATACCGGCACGCAGCACTTTGGCCGACCACAGGGCCGCACTGCCCTTGAGCGCCAGCACCTGGCGAAAACCGAACGCCGCGCTGCTGCGCAGGATAGAGCCAACGTTGCCGGCGTCCTGCACGCGGTCGAGCACCACCGTGGGCGCCTGCGGATCGGGCTGCGCGGCCACCGGAAGATCCAGCACGTAGCCCATGCCGGCAGGCGACTCCAACGCACTGATGCTGGCAAACAAAGCATCTGGAAGTACTATGACTTTAATAGCTGAAGGCGCTTTATCCATATGCGCCAGAGGCCAAAAAGACTCAGAAAAAACCGCGATGGCAGGTGCGCAGCCCCGCTGGCGCGCCGCCTCGCACAAATGTTCGCCCTCGATCCACACGCGCCCCTGCTTGCGGTACTGCGTACTGTCTTGCGCCAGGCGCCGCAGGTCCTTGACGAGCGGGTTGTCGCGCGAGCTGATGTGCACCACCTGCGGCGCTGTCATGGCGCTGGCTCCCCAGGGGCGCGCCAATGCAAGGCCACGGGTGCAAACGAGCGCCGGTGCAGCGGGCAGGCGCCGTGGGCCCGCAAGGCGTCCATGTGCGCCGCCGTGCCATAGCCCTTGTGGCCAGCAAAGCCGTATTGCGGGTACTGCGCATCCACCTGGACGCACCAGCGGTCGCGGTACACCTTGGCCAGGATGGACGCGGCAGAGATGGATGGCACCAGCGCATCGCCCCCGACTATCGCCTCGGCCGCGCAATCGAGCACCGGCAAGCGGTTGCCGTCCACCAGCACCAGGCCCGGGCGCAGGCGCAGGCCGGCCACGGCGCGCCGCATGGCCAGCAGGGTCGCCTGCAGGATGTTGAGCCGGTCGATTTCCTCGACGCTGGCCTCGGCAATGGCAAAACACAGGGCGCGGGCGTGAATCTGCTCGAACAGCGCTTCGCGCCGCGCTGGCGAGAGCTTTTTGGAATCGTTCAGGCCGGCGATGGGCTGGCGCTCGTCCAGGATCACCGCCGCAGCCACGACGGGGCCTGCCAGAGGCCCGCGCCCAGCCTCATCCACGCCGGCCGTCAGAACCGGGCCATGCCAGGGAAGGTGGCCTTGTTCAGGCTTCAATGATTTGGCGGATCGCATCCGAGGCAAGTTCAGAGGTGTTGCGCGCGAGTGTGTCGTGCAATGCGGCAAAGCGCTTTTGCAACGCCGTGATACGGTCCGATCGGGACTGGTAGGCGTCGAACCACTCCAGCACCGCAGCGGCCAGCGCCTCGGGCGTGGCGGCGTCCTGGATCAGCTCGGGCACGACAAAATCCTGGCACAGGATGTTGGGCAGGCCCACCCAGGGCTGGAGCTGACGGCGGCGCATCAGGCGCCAGCTCACCGGGTGCATGCGGTAGCCGATGACCATGGGGCGCTTGAAGAGCGCGGCCTCCAGCGTGGCGGTGCCGCTGGCAATCAGCGTGACATCGCAAGCCGCCAATACCGTATGCGACTGTCCCGTGACGATCTGCAGCGCGTCCTGCATGCCGCAGTCGCGCGCGCAGGCGGTGATGCGCTCTTGCAGCGCCGGCACCGCAGGAACTACTATTTTGATAGCTGGAAACGCTTGTCGGATAAGCGCTGCAGCCTTAAAGAAGGCTGGAGTGATGTACTGCACCTCGGCACTGCGGCTGCCGGGCAGAATGGCCAGCACCGGCCCCTCCTGCGGCAAGCCGAGCCGTGCGCGCGCCGCAGCGCGGTCGGGCTCGCGTGGAATCACGGCAGCGAGTGGGTGGCCCACGTAGGTCGCCGCAATGCCGTGCTTCGCGAGCAATGCCGGTTCAAATGGAAAAATGCACAGCACGTGGTCGGCCGCGCGGCGGATTTTCTCCACCCGATCGGCACGCCAGGCCCAGATGGACGGGCAGACAAAATGCACCGTGCGCGTGCCGGCGGCGCGCAGATCAGCCTCCAGCGCGAGGTTGAAATCGGGGGCATCCACGCCGATAAAGACCGAGGGCGGCGCAGCCAGCAGCCGCGCGCGCAACTGGCGCCGGATGCGCACCAGTTCCACCAAACGCCGCAGCAACTCGACGCTGTAGCCATGCACGGCAAGCCGGTCGCTCGGCCACCACGCATTAAAGCCTTGCGACGCCATCTGCGGCCCGCCGATCCCAAAGGCCTGCAAATCCGGCCACAAACCCCGCATACCGCCCAGCAGCAGGCTGGCCAGCAGGTCACCAGAGGCTTCGCCCGCCACCATGGCGATGCGCGGTTGCGACGGCATCATTCAGCGCACGATGCCGCGCGACGACGCATCCAGCAGGTCGAGCATCATCGCCACGTCCTGCTGCGCGTCCTCGGCCGGCAGTTCTGCAATCGCCGCGCGCGCTGCGGCCAGTGTCAGGCCCTGGCGGTAGAGCAGACGGTGCATCTGCTTGATGACCCGCACGCGCGTTGCCGAGAAGCCGCGGCGGCGCAGGCCGACGATGTTGAGGCCGCGCACGGCCAGCGGATTGCCGTCGACCAGCATGAAGGGGGGTACATCTTGCGACACGGCGCTGGCAAAGCCAACCATTGCGTGGGCGCCGATCGAGACAAACTGATGAATGCCGGTGAGTCCGCCGATCGTGACCCAGTCGGCAAGGTGAACATGACCGGCCAGCGTGGTGTTGTTGGCCAGCGTGGTGTGGTTGTCAACGCGGCAGTCGTGCGCGATGTGCGTATACGCCATGATCCAGTTGTCGCTGCCCACGCGCGTGATGCCACCTGCCCCCGGCACACCGATGTTGAAGGTGCAGAACTCGCGGATCACGTTGCGGTCGCCGATGACAAGTTCGGTCGGCTCGCCAGCGTATTTCTTGTCCTGCGGCACCGCGCCCAGGGAAGCAAACTGGAAGATGCGGTTGTCGGCGCCAATCGTGGTGCGCCCTTCGATCACGCAGTGTGCCCCCACCGTGCTGCCGGCACCGATGGACACATGCGGGCCAATCACCGCATAAGGGCCCACCTCGACAGAGGAATCAATCTGCGCCGCCACATCAACGACGGCGGTGGCGTGTATGCGCGCCGCGACCACTTCTCGCCTCTCTTTAGCCAACGGCGCGCATGGTGCACATGAGTTGCGCCTCGCAGGCAACCTCGTCGCCGACGCTGGCGATACCCTTGAACTTCCAGATACCGCCACGCACGCGATCAATGGTGATGTCCAGCATCAGCTGGTCGCCCGGCTCCACGGGCCGCTTGAAACGGGCGCCGTCGATACCGACGAAGTAGTAAATGTTGTTTTCGTCAGGCACCTGGCCCATGGCGTCGAATGCCAGAAGCCCGGCCGCCTGGGCGAGCGCTTCAAGAATCAAGACACCCGGCATCACGGGATGCCCGGGGAAGTGCCCCATGAAATAGGGCTCGTTGAAGGTGACGTTCTTGACGGCCTTGATGCGCGTGTTGCGCTCGAGTTCGAGCACCCGGTCCACCAGCAGAAAAGGGTAGCGGTGGGGGAGTTGCTTGAGAATTGCGTGGATGTCCATCATGGGCGTTCGGGTGTGTTGTTTTGCAGGCAGCTTTCCAGCGCCTTGATGCGCTCACGCAAGCGGTGTAACTGCTTGAGCGTAGCGGCGTTTTTTTCCCAGCGCGCATTGTCATCGATAGGGAACATGCCAGTGTAGTGGCCGGGCCGATGGATCGAATGCGTTACGACCGTGGCGGCCGAGACGTGGACATCGTCGGCCACGCTCAGGTGGCCCAGCACGATGGCGCCGCCGCCAAAAGTGCAGCGCGCGCCAATCTTTGCACTGCCGGCAACGCCCACGCAGCCCGCCATGGCGCTGTGGCGTCCGACATGCACGTTGTGGCCGATCTGCACCAGGTTGTCGAGCTTGACACCGTCTTCAATCACCGTGTCGTCCAGGGCACCGCGATCGATACAGGTGTTGGCGCCGATCTCTACATCGTCGCCAATGCGCACCGCGCCGAGCTGCTCGATCTTGATCCAGGCGCCTCGCTCCTGCGCAAAGCCAAAGCCGTCGGCGCCAATCACCACGCCGGAGTGGACGATGCAGCGAGCGCCGATGTGGCAATCCTCGCCCAGCGTGACTCGGCTGCGCAGCACAGTGTCCGCACCGACCTCGGCACCACGTTCGATGACGCACAGGGGGCCAATGGCGGCCGAGGGATGCACCACGGCATCCGGGCTGACCACGGCGCTTGGGTGAATTCCGCCCACCCGCGCAGGAGCGATATGTCGCTTCCACAACTGGGTCGCGCGGGCAAAGCAGGCATACGGGTCGTCCGCGACGATACAGGCACCGCGCGCTTTCGCCAGCTCGGCCATGGCAGGCGCCACGATGACGCACGCCGCCTTGGAAGCGGCAAGCTGCTGCTGGTAACGCGGATTGCTCAGAAAGCTCAGCGCGTCAGGCCCCGCTGTCTCAAGCGGAGCCAGCCGATCAATGCCTAACTGCGCGTCGCCATAAAGATGCGCACCCAAGGCCTCGGCGATTTCCCCCAGGCGAAGACTCACGCCAACACCGCAACTCGCAGGCCGCGCTTACTTGGCAGGCGCCGCATTGAGCGCCTTGATCACTTTGTCCGTGATGTCATTCTTGGGATTGATGTAGACCGCCTGGTCAAGAATGAGGTCGTATTTTTCCTGCTCGGCGATCTGCTTGACGACCTTGTTCACGCGGTCGCCCATTTGCGTCAGCTCTTCGCTCTTGCGCGCGTTCAGATCTTCCTGAAATTCGCGGCGCTTGCGCTGGAAATCACGGTCCTGGTCCACCAACTGGCGCTGGCGGGCGGCCCGCTGGCTCTCGGAGAGCGTAGGTGCCTCGCGTTCGAACTTGTCGTTGGCGGCCTTGAGAGCATTGCCTTGGTCGAGCAAGTCCTTATCGCGGCGTGAGAACTCCTGCTCAAGCTTGGCCTGCGCCGCCTTGGCGGTGTTGGCCTCACGGAAAACGCGCTCAGTGTGAACGAAGCCCGCTTTGAAATCATCAGCCTGGGCAGGCGTCCAGGCGGCAAACGTCGCCAGCGCCAACGCGCATGCGGCATAACGAGAAATATGTGTCATTAGAACGAGGTTCCGATCTGGAATTGGAGTTGTTGAATTCTATCGCCAGCAAATTTGCGTATCGGCTTGGCGTAGGCCAAGCTCAAAGGCCCAAGCGGCGAGATCCAGCTGATCCCCACACCTGTAGAGGCGCGCATTTCATTCAAACGAATAGGGTCTGAATCGCCATACACATTGCCCATGTCGAAGAAGGTAAATACGCGCAGCGTGCGGTCATTGCCAGCACCCGGGAAGGGCGCAATGAGTTCGGCGTTCAGCGTCACCTTTTTCGGTCCGCCGAGCGACGCACCCGTCACATCGCGTGGCCCCAGAGTTCCTTGGTCAAACCCGCGCACCGAACCCAGACCACCCGAGTAGAAATTCTTGAACACCGGGAAAGGCCGGCCATTAAGCCCCTTGCCCAGTCCCAACTCGCCATTAAGCGCTACGGTGAACTTCTTGTTCAATGGCACGAATTGCTGGTACTGGTAATTGGCACGGAGATAGCGCGCATCCCCCGCGACCGACCATTCGGAGTTCAACCGCTGATACCGGCCTGAGTTCGGTGCCAGCGCGCTGTCACGGCTGTCGCGCGACCAGCCGATGGTCAGCGGCACGGCCGAGCTGCTGGCGCCATAGCGGTCTGCATAGACCAGGTAGGCCGCTGGAATGTTGGTGCCTGCCTTGATGCGCGTCTGCTCCAGGCCGCCGCCGAAGAACACCGTATCGGTTTCGCTGAACGGCACGCCAAAACGCGCGCTGGCGCCCGTGGTCACCAGTTCGTAGTTACCGCCCTGGTCTTGGTACGGTTTGGCGGTACGGTAATACACGTCGAACGTGCGCGAAATACCATCCTGCGTGAAGTACGGGTTGGTGGTGCTAAGCGTCAGCGTTCGGTTGAATTTGCTGGTATTGACATCGATGCCCAGGTAGTTCCCTGAGCCGAAGACATTTTCCTGCTTGATGGCAAACGAAAACGACACCTTTTCGGCAGTGGAGAAACCGGCCCCCAGTTGCAGCGAGCCCGTGGGCTTTTCCTTGACGGCGATAACCAGATCCACCTGATCGGGCGCACCTGGAACCTCCACGCTCTCAACGCTGACTTCCGTGAAATAGCCCAGTCGGTCGACGCGGTCACGTGAGAGGCGAATCTTCTCGCCGTCGTACCACGAGGCTTCAAATTGGCGGAATTCGCGCCGCACCACCTCATCACGCGTGCGATCGTTGCCCGATACGTTGATGCGCCGCACATAGGCGCGCCGCTGCGGGTCTGCCGTCAATACCAGCGCCACCCGGCCGTGCTCGCGATCAATCTCTGGGACAGCCTCCACGCGGGCAAAGGCAAAACCGAAATTACCAAAATGGTCCGAAAACGCCTTGGTGGTTTCCGTGACCTCGTCGGCGTTGTAGGGTTCACCAGGCCGAATGGCGACCAGGGCTTTGAATTCGTCGTCGCGGTTCAGGTAGTTGCCTTCAAGCTTGACGCTGGACACCACGAAACGCTCACCCTCGGTGACGTTGACGGTGATGGAAATGTCTTGCTTGTCAGGTGAAATCGCCACTTGCGTGGAATCGATGCGGAACTCCAGGTAGCCGCGCTGCAGGTAGTAGGAGCGCAGGGTTTCCAGGTCGGCATTGAGCTTGGGCCGCGCGTAGCGGTCGGACTTGGTGTACCAGCTTAGCCAGCCACCCGTATCCTGGTCGAAAAGCCCCTTGAGCGTCGAGTCGCTGAACGCCTTGTTGCCAACAATGCGGATGTTCTTGATGCGCGCCGTCTCGCCCTCGGTCACCGTAAAAGTAAGGTTCACGCGGTTGCGATCCACCGGCGTGACCGTGGTCACCACCTCGGCAGCGTAAAAGCTCTTGTTGATGTATTGGCGCTTGAGCTCCTGCTCGGCGCGGTCAGCCAGCGCCTTGTCGTACGGGCGACCATCGGTCAGGCCAATGTCGCTCATCACTTTCTTGAGCGTGTCCTTGTCGAATTCGCGCGCCCCGGCAAACTCCACGGCGGCAATCGTGGGTCGCTCCTGCACCACCACGACCAGCACGTCGCCAGACGCTTCCAGACGCACATCGGTGAACAGGCCCAGGGCAAACAACGCCCGAATGGCCGCTGCGCCCTTCTCGTCGTTGTAGTCGTCGCCGACATGTACGGGCAGCGACGCAAAAACCGTTCCGGGCTCTACACGCTGCAGACCCTCCACCCGGATATCACGCACCTTGAAAGGCGCAAGCGCCCAGGCCGCCTGTGCTGCGAGAACCAGGGCCGCCACGGCCGCAACGGTCCGCACGCCAAAGCGAGGTAGTTTCTTCATCATGGAGAGAGATCGATGTCGGGTACCGCCGTATGCTTTCGCACGGGCCCGCAAGTTAGCCAAATAGCCGGGTGAAATCGTTGAACAATGCGATGGACATCATAAGCAGCAAGACCGCGATACCGCCACGCTGCAGATTTTCCATCCAGGCCTCGGACACGCCCTTGCCTGTAATGCCCTCCCAAAGATAATACATCAGGTGGCCGCCGTCGAGCACCGGCAGTGGCAGCAGGTTGAGCACCCCGAGACTGACGCTGATCAGGGCCAGAAACGTCAGGTACTGGGTCAAGCCCACATGGGCCGAGCGACCGGCGTAATCGGCAATGGTCAGTGGGCCGCTGATGTTCTTGAGGGAGGCCTGGCCAATCACCATGCGTCCCATCATCTTGAGCGAGAGTGCCGACACCTGCCAGGTGCGCTTGACCCCGTTCCACAAGCCTTCCAGCACGCCATAACGAACCGTGGTGAAGCGCGGAGGCTCGCCCACATAGGCGCCAATGCGGCCAATCACCTGGCCTTCATCGTCCACCGCATCGGGCGCCACCGTGATCTCCAGTACATGGCCGCCGCGCTCGACGCTCCAGCTCTGCGCCAACGGGGTACCCGCGCTCACCGAGGCGCGGATACGTTCACGCAGTTGCTGCGCGTCGTCTATTTCAGACGGGCCGATACGCAGCACCAGATCACCCTTTTGCAGGCCGGCGCGGGCTGCAGCGCCGTCCGCCACCAACTCGCCAATCACGGGCCGGCTCCAGGGGGTGCCGATGCCGACCTTGCGCAGCAGGTCGGCATCGGCTTGCTTGGCGTCTATCTCATCGAGCGGCAGCAGCACGCTGCGCGAGACGCCAGGACGGGCTTGGACCTCCAGCCGGGCAGGCAGACCATCGAGTGCACCGCGCGTCAACGTCCAGCGAAGGTCCTCAAACGAGCGTACGTCACTCGGCTGATCGCCTCCCAATGCAATGCTCTGCACCAACTCACCGCCATGCAGCCCGGCGCGCTGGGCGATGGAGCCCTCTGGGGGGCTTGACAGGTACGCCATGGGCTCCTGCACGCCCGCCCAATTCACCACGGCATAGAGCAGTACCGCCAGCAGCAAATTGGCCAGCGGCCCGGCAGCCACCACGGCCGCCCGTGCGCGCAGCGGCTTGTTGTTGAACGCCAGGTGCTTTTCTTCAGGGGCTACGGGCGCCTCGCGCTCGTCGAGCATGCGCACGAAGCCGCCCAGCGGGATGGCGCCCACCACGAATTCCGTGGGCGAGCCCTTGGGCTGCCAACGCAGAATCGGTTTGCCGAAACCCACCGAAAACCGCAGCACCTTGACACCGCAGGCCACGGCCACGCGGTAGTGGCCGTATTCGTGCACGGCAATCAGGATGGCAAGTGCGCCAACGAAAGCAATGAAGGTCAGCATGGCAGTTTCCTCAAGGCTCAGACAGACATGCGCAGGGCACACCGCTCGGCGCTGCTGCGCGCTTGGGCATCAAGATCGAGCAGAGCGCCGAGTGAATCGGGCTTGGATGAAGGAACTGCAGACAAAGTTGCAAGATTCAAGGCGTGAATCTGGTCAAAACGGATACGCCGTTCCAGAAACGCCTGCACCGCCACCTCGTTCGCCGCATTGAGCACCACCGTGGTTCCGGGCGCTGCGGCCAGCGATTCCCAGGCCAGGCGCAAGCCTGGGAACCGCTCGGGATGGCCATGGTCGTCGATGGACTCAAAGGTCATGGCACTGAGCGCATGGAAATCGAGCGCCGCGGCGCCCGAGGCGACGCGTTCCGGCCAGGAGAGCCCATAGGCAATGGGCACGCGCATGTCGGGAGTGCCCATTTGCGCGACCACCGACATATCGCGGTACTGCACCATCGAATGGATGGTGCTCTGCGGGTGGATCACCACATCGAGCTGCGCCGGCGCCAGCCCAAAGAGGTAGCGTGCCTCGATCACCTCCAGCACCTTGTTCATCATGGTGGCCGAATCCACCGAAATCTTGCGCCCCATGACCCAGTTCGGGTGCGCGCAGGCGTCTTCGGGGGTGACATCGCGCAGGCTCGCCGGCGCACGGGAGCGAAAAGGCCCGCCCGAGGCGGTCAAAATAATTTTGTCAACCCGCCCGGCCCAGGTCGCCGGGTCTTCCGGGAGCGACTGGAAAATGGCCGAATGCTCACTGTCGATCGGCAGCAAGGTGGCGCCGCCGCTGCGAACCGCCTGCAAGAAAACCTCACCGCCGACCACCAAGGCTTCCTTGTTGGCCAGCAGCAGGCGCTTGCCCGCACGCGCCGCAGCCAGACAGGGCGCCAGGCCCGCGGCCCCGACGATGGCGGCCATGACGCTGTCTACCTCGGGGTGAGACGCTATCATTTCAAGAACATCATGTGCTTGAATTACCTGCGTTAGAAGCCCATTTGACTTGATTTTTTCAGCCAACTCGCGGGCGTGAACCGCACTTGCCATGACCGCGTAGCGTGGCTGGAACTGGGCGCACTGCGCCAGCAGAAGATCCACCTGCGTGGCGGCACTGAGGGCAAACACCTCGAAACGCTCCGGGTGGCGCGCGATCACGTCGAGGGTGTTTTTGCCGATTGACCCGGTCGAGCCAAGCACTGTGATACGTTGGCGCATCAGGCCACCAACGAGGTCAGCATCATGGCCAGCGGCAGCGTGGGCAGCAAGGCGTCCACACGGTCGAGCACGCCACCGTGACCAGGAAGCAAGTTGCTGCTGTCCTTGGCACCGGCACTGCGCTTGACCAGCGATTCAACCAAGTCCCCCACGACACTCATGCAGGCCATGAACAATGCGCCAAGCACCAGCAGCCACAGGCCCTGGCTTGCCAGGCGCGAGTAAAGGCTGGGTACGGTGGCGCCCCAATGGCGGTCCAGGACGGACCACGCAAAACCCAGCAGCAACACTCCGGCAACACCGCCCCACACGCCTTCCCAGCTCTTGCCCGGGCTGATCGAGGGGGCCAGCTTGTTTTTCGTGAAGTGCAGGCCAAAGCTGCGGCCAGTGAAATAGGCGGCGATGTCGGCCATCCAGGCCAGCGCCATCACCGACAGGAGAAAGTTGATCCCGATCATGCGAGCCTGCACCACCGCCAGCCACGCCAGCCAGAGGGCGAGCACGCCAGCGACGAGCCGCAGTGCCTGCGGAATGCGAGGCCAACCCGCAACCCCCGCGCGCAGCAGCCAGGCCGAACCCAGCACCCAGGCCCCCGTCGCCACGGTCCACAGCAGCACCAAGGGGCGCAGTAGCCAGCCGGCCTGCCAGGATGCAAGGCACAAAAGCGCACAAAGGACCGCCAGCACGAGCGACGCGGCAAACGTGCAGCCATTGAGCCGCCCCCATTCCCAAGCGGCTCCCGCCACCAGCACCAGCACCACGGCGGCAAACGCGATCGGCTGTGGGTAGAAAAGCGCCGGCAACAAAATGGCCAACAAGACCAGGGCGGTGACGATGCGCTGCTTGAGCATGGCGATTCTTCAGGCACGCGCCAGAGCGGGCGCCTCTTGGGCAAGTTGCTCGGAAATCAGGCCAAAGCGGCGCTCGCGGCCATGGTAGGCCGCAATGGCCGTATCCAGCGCCGCCTCGTCAAAATCCGGCCAGAGCTTGTCGCTGAAAAAGAGTTCGGAATAAGCGCTCTGCCACAGCAGGAAATTGCTCAGCCGCATCTCACCGCCGGTGCGAATCAAAAGGTCGGGGTCGCGCACATGCGACAGCGCCATGGCGGCGTCCAGACTGTCCGGCGTGATCGCCTCGCCGCGTGCCGCCAGGCTGGCGGCAGCCTGGGCAATGTCCCAGCGGCCACCGTAGTTGAAGCAGATGTTAAGCACCATGCGTGTGCAGTGCGCTGTCTTCTCCTCGGCCTGCTCCAGGCCCGCACGCATGGAAGCCGTGAGGTTGGCCCGTTCGCCGACGAAGTGCAGGCGAATGCCATCGCGCGCCAATTGCGACACTTCGCGCCCTATGGCCCGTGCCAGCAGCTCCATCAGGCCAGACACTTCGTCGGCCGGGCGATTCCAGTTTTCGGAGGAAAACGCAAAGACGGTCAGCACCGACACGCCACGCTCGGCGCAGGCCTTGACGCAGCGGCGCAGCGCATCCACGCCCTGCTTGTGGCCTGCGAGACGCGGCAGGAAACGGCGTTTTGCCCAGCGGCCATTGCCATCCATGACGATGGCGATATGGGTGGGTGCAGCGAGGGATTGGGCCATGCAGACGGGGTGCAGCGGTGCTTTCACACCGCCATGATGTCCTGTTCCTTGGCGACCACCAAGGCGTCGATGTCCGCCACATGGCGGTCGGTGATTTTCTGGATTTCGGCTTCGGAACGCTTCTGGTCGTCTTCGGACGCCAGCTTGTCCTTGACCATCCGCTTGACGGCTTCGTTGGCGTCGCGGCGCAGGTTGCGCACGGCAATCTTGGCCGACTCGCCCTCGTTGCGCGCAAGCTTGGTCATTTCCTTGCGGCGCTCCTCACTCATGGCCGGCATGGGGACACGGATCAACTCGCCCAACGACGCCGGGTTCAGGCCCAGGTCGCTCTCGCGGATGGCTTTCTCGATCTTGGCGCTCATGCTCTTTTCCCATGGCTGCACGCTGATAGTGCGGGCGTCGAGCAATTGCACGTTGGCCACCTGGCTGAGCGGCACCATGGAGCCGTAGTACTCCACATGGATGGAATCGAGCAGCGCGGGGCTGGCGCGGCCGGTGCGGATCTTCTGCAGGTTGTTCTTGAAGGCAACGATGGACTGGTCCATCTTGCCCTCCATGGTCTTGCGAATATCGGTTGTCATGTTCTTTCTCCTCGAAATCGGGACCCGCGGCCGCGCAGTGCTTCAGGCGTGCACCAGCGTGCCTTCGTCCAGCCCCATCACGACCCGCTTAAGGGCCCCGGGCTTGAAGATGGAAAACACCTTCACCGGGAGCTTCTGGTCGCGGCACAGGGCAAACGCGGTGGCGTCCATGATGCCCAAGTTGCGCACCATGGCCTCGTCAAAGCTCAGTGTCGCATAGCGCGTGGCCGTGGGGTCCTTGTGCGGGTCGGCGGTGTACACGCCATCCACCTTGGTCGCCTTGAGGACCAGCTCGGCGCCAATCTCGGCGCCGCGCAGCGCCGCTGCCGTGTCGGTGGTGAAAAACGGGTTGCCGGTTCCGGCGGCAAACACCACCACCTTGCCTTCTTCCAGGTACTGCAAGGCCTTGGGCCGCACGTAAGGCTCCACCACCTGTTCGATGGAAATGGCCGACATCACGCGCGCCGTCAGCCCCTGCTTGTCCATGGCGTCGGCCAGCGCCAGCGCATTCATCACCGTGGCCAGCATGCCCATGTAGTCGGCTGTGGCCCGGTCCATGCCTTCGGCACCGCCCGCGACGCCGCGAAAGATGTTGCCCCCACCAATCACCACCGCCACCTCGACGCCCATGCGGGTGATTTCCGCCACCTCGCCCACCATGCGCACGATCGTGGCGCGGTTGATGCCAAAGGCATCGTCGCCCATCAGCGCCTCACCGGACAGCTTGAGCAAAATGCGCTTGTAGGCCGGTGTGGCAGTCGTCATGGGACGTTCCTTCTTGAGGCTTTGGTTGGTGAACAGACGTATGGACAGTGTTCAGGCGCCGGCCTTGGCAGCGGCGACCTGGGCAGCCACTTCGGCGGCGAAGTCGTCCACCTTCTTCTCGATGCCCTCGCCAACCACGTACAGAGCAAAACCCTTGACGGTGGTGGCGCGCTCCTTGAGCATCTGTTCGACGCTTTGCTTGTCGTTCTTCACGAAGGCCTGGTTGAACAGCGACACTTCCTTGAGGTACTTCTGCACGCCGCCTTCAATGCGCTTGGCCACGATTTCGTCGGACTGCACCGGCTTGCCTTCGGCCAGCGCCTTGGCTTTGTCTTCCGCTGCCTTGCCCGCCGCCACCGAGCGCTCTTTTTCAATCAGCTCGGCAGGCACGTCGCCGCTGGTGAGGGCCACCGGTTTCATGGCGGCAATGTGCATCGCCACGTCCTTGGCGGCAGTTTCGTCGCCCTCGTACCGCACCACCACGCCAATGCGCGTGCCGTGCAAATAGGAAGCAAGCTTGTCGCTGCCAGCAAAGCGCTGGAAGCGGCGGAACGACATGTTCTCGCCAATTTTGCCAATCAGGCCTTTGCGCACGTCTTCCAGCGTGGGGCCAAAGCTGTCTTGTTCATACGCCAGCGCGCCCAGGGCGGCGATGTCGGCCGGGTTGTGCTGGGCGACCAGCTTGGCCGCTGCGTTGGCCATGGCGATAAAGCTATCGTTCTTGCTGACAAAGTCGGTTTCGCTGTTGACTTCGACCAGCGCGCCGGTGTTGCCGTCAATGAAGCTTGCCACCACGCCTTCGGCCGTGATGCGCGACGCCGCCTTGCCGGCCTTGGTGCCGAGCTTGACACGCAGCAGCTCTTCGGCCTTGACCATGTCGCCATTGGCTTCGGTCAGCGCCTTCTTGCATTCCATCATCGGCGCGTCCGTCTTGCCACGCAGTTCACCCACCATGCTTGCGGTAATTGCAGCCATTCTCAGTTCTCCAGATTCAATTCAGTCGTATCAAGATAAAAAAAGGGGGCCAATTGAGCCCCGCTTTTTCTTGCGACAAACGTCGCGCGGGCAGGTGGCGCTCAGGCAGCGGTCTCTTGCACTTCCACGAACTCGTCAGAGCCTTCAGTGGACACCGCCTTCACCACATCGGACACCGCGTTGTTGCGACCCTCAACGACCGCATCGGCCATGGCGCGCACATACAGGTCAACCGCTTTGGCGGAGTCGTCGTTGCCAGGAATGACGTGGTCAATGCCTTCGGGCGAGTGGTTGGTGTCGACCACGCCGATCAGCGGGATGCCGAGCTTTTTGGCTTCGGCAATGGCGATCTTGTGGAAACCCACGTCGACCACGAAGATGGCATCGGGCAGCGCAACCATGTCCTGGATGCCGCCGATGTCCTTTTCGAGCTTCTCGATCTCACGCGTGAACATGAGTTGCTCTTTCTTGCTCAGGGATTCAAGGCCAGCTTCCTGCTGTGCCTTCATGTCCTTGAGGCGCTTGATGGAGGTCTTGACGGTCTTGAAGTTGGTCAACATGCCGCCCAGCCAGCGCTGGTTCACGAAAGGCACGCCAGCGCGCTGGGCTTCAGCAGCGATGGTGTCGCGGGCTTGGCGCTTGGTACCGACAAACAGCACGGTGCCGCGATTGGCGGTGAGCTGCTGAGCGAACTTCGTCGCCTCCTGGAGCATCGGCAGCGACTTTTCCAGGTTGATGATGTGAATCTTGTTGCGGTGGCCGAAGATGTACGGGGCCATCTTGGGGTTCCAGAACCGGGTCTGGTGGCCGAAGTGAACGCCGGCTTCCAGCATTTCGCGCATGGTGACTGCCATAAAAGTGCTCCAAAGGTTGGGTCTAAAATCCAGTCCGACATCGCGGCCCGCCATTTCATTCGCTGGCACGGCCGCAACACCTTGGCGGGACTGGTTTGCTATTGTTTTCGCTGAGGTTTAACGCTCTGCAAAACCCAAGGATTCTAGCATAGGCATGGCAAAAGACCTTGACAGCACGCTGCGCCTGCTGCACACAGGCGCCACCAGCGCCAGCGCGGAAATGCAAACCTGCATCGCCCGCGCGCAAGCGCCGGAATGCCACCACGCGTTTTCGCTTCCTTTATTTGATGAGGCGCTGCAGACGGCCGCATCGCCCTCGCTGGCGCACCGCCCCCTAGCAGGCTTGGCGGTATCGGTCAAAGACCTGTTTGGCATGCAGGGCATCACCAGCATGGCGGGCTCCACCGTGCTGGCGACCGAGCCGCCCGCCCGGCAAGACGCCCCCGCCGTGGCGCGCCTGCGTGCCGCTGGCGGCGTGGTCGTAGGCCGCACGCACATGGTGGAATTCGCCTTTTCGGGCGTCGGCACCAACCCGCACTACGGCACCCCGGCAGCCTTTGACGGGCGTTTTGGCGCCCTGCCCGGACCGGCGCGTGTGCCCGGTGGCTCTTCGTCGGGGGCCGCCGTGTCAGTGGCTACGGGCGCCGCCTTCATCGGCCTGGGCTCGGACACCGGCGGCTCGATTCGCATCCCCGCAGCGCTGTGCGGCATCGTCGGCTTCAAGAGCACGGCGCGCCTGGTGCCGACCGAAGGCGCCATACCGCTCTCCACCACCCTGGACACGGCCTGCGCCATGACCCGCTCGGTGCGGGACGCCGTGCTGGCGCACGAAATTCTGGCGGCCCGGCGCATCACGCGCAGTGCGGCGCCGCTGTCGATGTGGCGCCTCGCCGTGCCCGGCGGCGTGTTTCTGGACGGGCTGGACGCCACCGTGCGCACGGCGTTTGAGCGCAGCCTCGCGCAACTGCGCGCCGCCGGCGCCCACATTGAGGAAATTGAGCTGCGCCAAGCCGAGGAACTGTCAGGGCTGCAGGTACGCGGCAGCTTTGCCGCCGCCGAGGCCTTCGCCTGGCACCGCCACCGCTTGGCCCGGCACGCGGCCGCCTACGACCCTCGGGTGCGCGTGCGCATCGAGCGCGGCGCCACCATGTCTGCCGCCGACTACATTGATCTGTTGCAGGCGCGAGCCGGCTGGATCTCCAGCGTAGAGGCGGCCATCGCCGGCTTCGACGCCCTGCTCTCCCCGACGGTGCCCCTTGTCGCCCCGCCAATTGCCAGCGTGGCGCCGGCCAATGGCCAGGATGCCGCGCAGGACGCCGTGCGCGACGCCGAGTTCCAGCGCATCAACGCCTTGCTGCTGCGCAACACCAGCGTCGTCAACATGCTCGACGGCTGCGCCCTGTCGCTGCCCTGCCATGTGCGCGGCGAGTTGCCGGTGGGCCTGATGGTCTGGCACGGCGCACTGCACGACGACGCGGTGCTCAATATTGGCCTTCGCGCCGAAGAATTGCTCCGAAAACAATAGCTATCATCGCTTACTGCATAAGCGTTAGAAGCCAAAAACACTTAAATTTATGAAGATAGCGATCGTGGGCGCCGGCGTGGTCGGCGTCTCAAGCGCGTACGAACTCGCGCGCGCAGGGCATGCAGTGACGGTGTTTGAGCGCCGCTCCAGCGTGGCCGAAGAATCGAGCTTTGCGCCAGGGGCCGTACTGGGCGCCGGCTTGCTCGCGCCCTGGGCCATGCCAGGCGCCATGGCAGCACCCAGCCTGGTGGGCTCAGGCATCCGGGTGCGCACGCGCGGCGCCACTGTGGCCGAGCTGCGCTGGCTTTGGAATTGGCGCAGTGCAGCGCGCACGGCTTTGCGCAGCAGCGAGCCCCCGCCGGCCATGCGCGCGCTGGCAAAGCTGGCGCAGTTCAGCCAGCAGTGCTTTCTGGAGACCACCGAGGCGCTGGAGCTTGAGCTGGAACGCAGCCAGGGTGCGCTGGTGCTGCTGCAAGATGAGCAGGGCGCGGCACCCTTGCGCGCGGCCGTGACGGCCCTGCGCGATGCTGGCACGGCCCTGCATGAAATCGGCGCCGAGGCCGCGCGCCACATCGAACCCGGCCTGGCAGAGGCCGAGCGCCTGACCATCGCACTGAACCTACCGCAGGCCGAGGCGGCCAACTGCCGCCAGTTCACCAGCGCTCTGCGCCAGGCGGCGCAGCGCCTGGGCGTGGTGTTCGAGTTTCAGGCCGAGGTCGCCCGCTTGGGCCCATCCAGCGCTCGCATGGCGCTGCACCTTCAGGGCGAGACCGAGCCGCGCCCATTTGATGCCGCCGTACTGTGCACCGGCGCCCACACCGCACGTCTGACAGAGCCGCTCGGCCTGCACCTCGGTCTGGTGGCGCTCTGGGGCAGCTCGCTCACCGCGCCGCTGCGCGAAGACGCCGCCGCACCGCAAGGTGTTGCAATCGACGTGGCGCGGCAGGTGACGATCGCGCGCCTGGGCCAGCGCGTGCGTGTGGCCGGTGGCGCAGAACTCGGGCAAAGCGACGGCACGCCCCACCCGGCCACCGTGCGCCAGCTCCACGAAGCGCTGGACGCCTGGTTCCCTGGCAGCACGCAGCGCGCTGGCATGCAGCTGTGGCGCGGCGCACGGCCCATGCGCCCAGGCGGCCTGCCTGCGCTGGGTGCTAGCGGCGTGCCCGGTCTCTGGCTCAATTTGGGCCACGGCGGCTATGGGTGGTCGCTCGCCAGCGGCTGCGCACGCCTGCTGTCCGAGATGCTGAGCGGGCAGGCGTGCGCATGGGCAGCAAGCGAACTGGCGCATTTTTCCGCCGCCAAGGCTTGAGCCGGCAGTGCCAAGCGCGCAACCCGCGCGCCCATAATGGCGCGCATGCTGCGCATCCTGCCTGACCGGCCCCACGCCCTGCACGACCTTGCCGCCACGCGCGCCCTGGAACAGGCCGCGGCGGCGGGTTTGCCCGAACACACGCTGATGCAGCGCGCAGGCCTGGCCACCGCACAGCTCGCCCTGGCGCTTGCGCCGCACGCGCGCATGGTGTGGATCGTCTGTGGGCCAGGCAACAACGGCGGCGACGGGCTGGAAGCCGCCCTGCACCTGCACAGCCCCACCCGCCAAGTCACGGTGACCTGGCTGGGCAACGATGCACACGCGCCGCCCGACGCACGCCGCTCGCTTGAACGCGCGCGCAGCGCTGGCGTGTGCTTTGCCGACGGCCCCGCAACGCCCCTGACCGAGCACGACTTGTGCATCGACGCGCTGCTGGGCATTGGCCTTGCACCCGGGGATGCCTCGCGCCCGCCGCCTGAGCGTTGGCGCGCCCTGCTGCACCAGTTGCGCGCCGGCCCAGCCCCCTTGCTGTGTGTGGATGTGCCCAGCGGCCTGCAGACCGACACCGGCGCCTGGGCAGAAGGATTCGCGCCGCGCATCCCCCCGGGGGCACTCTGCCACACCCTCTCGCTCCTCACGCTCAAACCCGGCCTTTTCACCGCACAAGGGCGCGATGCCGCTGGCACCGTATGGCTCGATCGATTGGGCGTCTCTCAGGAGGACGCCAGTGCCTGCGCCTGGCTGGCTGGCCCGCCCGAACACAGCCCCCGCCCCCACGCCAGCCACAAGGGCAGCTTTGGCGACGTTGCCATCGTCGGCGGCGAAGGCCTGGCGCGGCGCGGCATGGGCATGGAGGGCGCAGCCCTGCTTGCCGCCACGGCCGCATTGCACGCAGGTGCCGGGCGGGTGCTGGTGGCCCTATTGGACGGCGGCGCATTGCACGCGGCCAACTCGACGCCTGAACTGATGCAGCGCCACTTCGAGGCCCTGGAACTGGGCCAACTGACGGTGGTCTGCGGCTGCGGCGGCGGCGAAGCGGTGATCGAGGTGCTGCCGCCCGTGCTCGCCCAGGCCGCTCGCCTGGTGCTGGATGCCGATGCGCTCAATGCCATCGCATGCGACGCCAAACTGCAAACCGCCCTGGCCCAGCGCGCGGCGCGCGGCCTGCCCACCATCCTGACACCCCACCCGCTGGAAGCTGCCCGCCTGCTGGGCTGCAGCGCTGCCAGCGTGCAGGCCGACCGACTCACCGCAGCGCACACGCTGGCGCAGCGCTTTGGCTGCGTTTGTGTGCTCAAGGGCTCGGGCAGCATCGTGGCGCCCCCCGGGGAAGCCCCCTCTTTCATCAACCCCACGGGAAACGCCCGATTGGCCACGGCGGGCACGGGCGATGTACTGGCCGGCATGGTGGGCGCGCGCCTTGCCGCTGGCGACGCCCCGCTCGCCGCGGCGCGCCATGCGGTGTTCGTGCATGGCCGCCTGGCCGACGGCTGGCCCAGCGGCACAAGCTTGGTCGCCAGCGCATTGGCCTGCGCGCCAAATTTTGAGTAAAAATAGGCGCCAGCGCTTATCCCATATGCGCTAGCAGCTCCTAAAAATATAGCGAAACGCGCGCAAACGGCGGTCTGCGCTTCAGCTCCGGCGTGACTTGCCCTTGCCGGTACGCGCCGGTGCCTGGGTCAGCAGCGCAGCCTGCTGCCGCGATTTGCCTGCCGATGCGGGCGCGGAAGATGCGACGCGCCCGGCCTTCCGGCTTGCGGGTGGCGCATCGTCCGCATCGCTGCGGGAGCGAGTCGGTTTATCGCTTTTTTTACCGCCGCTTTTCCCGCCGCTTCTGTCGCCAGCGCCGCGCGGCGCAAGCGCCTCGCCTTCATGCACCAAGCGGAAATCGATGCGGCGGCCATCAAGATCGACCCGGCTGACCTGCACGCGTACGCGCGAGCCGATGGCGTAGCGGGTACCGCTGCGCTCGCCGCGCAGCTCCTGGCGCGCCTCGTCGAACTTGAAGTAGTCGCCACCCAGCTCGGTGATGTGCACCAGGCCTTCGACGTACATCGCATCCAGCGTGACGAAGATGCCAAAGCTGGTGACGGACGACACCACGCCGCCGTATTCCTCGCCCAAATGCTCGCGCATGTACTTGCACTTGAGCCAGGCCTCGACATCGCGGCTGGCCTCGTCGGCACGGCGTTCGTTGGCGCTGCAGTGCAGGCCCGCCGCTTCCCACGATTGCGTTTCCGCCAGCGCAGCGCCCGTTTCCTTCTTGCGCGGCACGGCGCCGGGCCGGGGAACGCGCGCTGCCAGGCGCTTGGCCAACTTGGCATGTGCTTCGCCCGGCATCGGCAGCATGGGCAGGCGGTACTTCGTATTGCCCAGAATCGACTTGATGACGCGGTGCACCAGCAGGTCGGGGTAGCGGCGAATCGGGCTCGTGAAGTGCGTGTACGCCTCGAACGCCAGACCAAAGTGGCCGCTGTTGATGGGCGTGTAGATGGCCTGCTGCATGGAGCGCAGCAGCATGGTGTGGATTTGCTGGGCGTCCGGCCGGTCTTTGGTGGCTTCGGCAATCGCCTGGAACTCGGACGGTGCCGGGTTGTCGCTGATGGTCATGCCCACCGCCATGGCCTTCAGGTAGCTGCGCAGGATGTCCTGCTTCTCGGGCGTCGGGCCTTCGTGCACCCGGTACAGGCCATGCTGCTTGCCCTGGGCGATGAAGTCGGCGCTGCAGACGTTGGCCGCCAGCATGGCCTCTTCGATCAGCTTGTGGGCGTCGTTGCGCGTGCGTGGGATGATTTTCTCGATGCGGCCGTTGTCGTCGCAGACGATCTGCGTCTCGGTGGTTTCAAAGTCCACCGCGCCGCGCTCGCGCCGCGCTATCAACAAAGCACGGTACACATCGTGCAGGTTGAGCAGATCGGGCACGCGCTCTTTGCGTTTCGCCGCCTCTGGGCCGCGCGTGTTCGCCAGAATCGCCGCCACTTCGGTGTAGGTGAAGCGGGCGTGGCTGAACATCACCGCTGGGTAGAACTGGTAGGCATGCACTTCGCCCTTGGCCGTGATCAGCATGTCGCAGACCATGCACAGGCGCTCGACCTCGGGGTTGAGCGAGCACAGGCCGTTAGAGAGCTTCTCGGGCAGCATCGGAATGACGCGGCGCGGGAAATACACGCTGGTCGCGCGGTCGTAGGCGTCGATGTCGATGGCGCTGCCGGTCTGCACGTAGTGGCTCACGTCGGCAATCGCAACCAGCAGGCGCCAGCCCTTGGCGCGGCCCACCTTGGCCGGCTCGCAGTACACCGCGTCGTCGAAATCGCGCGCGTCTTCGCCGTCGATGGTGACGAGCGGGACATCGGTCAGGTCGATGCGGGCCTTCTTGTCTTGCGGGCGCACCTTGTCGGGCAGCGCGCCAGCCTCGGCCAGGCACGCCTCTGAAAATTCATGCGGCACGCCGTACTTGCGCACGGCGATCTCAATCTCCATGCCGGGGTCGTCGACCTCACCGAGCACCTCGGTGATGCGGCCCACGGGCTGACCATAGAGCGCGGGCGGCTCGGTCAGTTGCACGACCACCACCTGGCCCGGCTGCGCATCGGCGAGCGCCCCCTTGGGGATAAGCACGTCTTGCCCGTAGCGCTTGTCCTCAGGCGCAACGATCCACACACCGCTTTCTTGCAGCAGCCGCCCGATCAGCGGTTGCGCCGGCCGCTCGATGATTTCGACCACCCGGCCCTCGGGACGGCCACGCCGGTCCTGGCGCACGATACAGACACGCACGCGGTCTTTGTGCAACACCGCGCGCATCTCGTTCGGGGGGAGAAAAATGTCGGCCAGACCGTCGTCGCGCAGGACAAAACCATGGCCATCTCGGTGCCCTTGAACCGTGCCTTCAAATTCATCGGAAGCTTGGTTTGCGGGCAATTTTTCACTCATTTTTTTACTATACAATCTCGTTCTTTCCTGAAATGCCCAGGTGGCGGAATTGGTAGACGCACTAGTTTCAGGTACTAGCGAGTAACATCGTGGAGGTTCGAGTCCTCTCCTGGGCACCAAGTTTAACGAGAAGCCGCTGCGTAAGCGGCTTTTTTGTTGTTATTCGCTCCATTGGCGCATGAATCTTGGATTCATTGCTATAAAATTCAGGCATTCGAGTTCAAGCCCAGATGGCGGAATTGGTAGACGCACTAGTTTCAGGTACTAGCGAGTAACATCGTGGAGGTTCGAGTCCTCTTCTGGGCACCAAGCAAAAAGCCGCTGCAATCATTGCAGCGGCTTTTTTATTGGGACGTCAAGACTAAGCGCGCATCAGCGCCTTCAACGCGTTTTGCAGTCGGCGAGCAGCACCCGCCTCGCTCGGCGTTGCCAGCAGCTGGGCCACATCCTGCGTCCAGGTCTCGGCCGGCGCTGCTTCATTGCGGCGCGTAAGCAGCTGCAATTGCATCATCCGGCGGGCCGGTAGCTGCTCGGCGGGCGTTGGCACTTCGGCGGCAATTTCAAGCCTGAGCAGCAGATCCGCTGCGGGCACCTTGGGCTTGGGTTGCGGCGCTTGCGACAGCGCCTGCACCCAGAGGTTGCGCGCAGCGGCGTTCACGGCGCGGCCAAATTCCTGCGTGGACGGAATCTGCGAGGCATCGCGTGCATCCCAGGCGGCCAGCAAATGCATCAGGGCTTCGCCATGCGCCTGGACGGCGAGCTTGCGCAGCGTCGCCTGCGCGTGTTCCAGTGCCTCGCGCTGTGCCCGGAACGCGGCGTCACCCAACCGCGGCCCACGGTCGGCAAATTCTGCACGCTCACCAAAGCGCCCGGATGGCCGACCCATGCCCGGCGCGCCATCGCGCGGCCCCCAGGCATCGCGGCGTTCGCCCGGCCTGGCGCCTCGGCCTGGTGCTGCCGGAACATCCTTCTTCATGCCCGGCCGGTCATCACCGCGTACAGCCACGACAGGGCGTGGCGCAGCCCGTCGTGCTGGGGCAGCCGCAGCCTCTTCACCCTGCACACCAGCTTCGCGTTCTGGGGCGGCATCCGTCGGAGAAGATGCTGGAGAAGACGCTTGTGCCTGCCCCTCTGCGCTGCCAGCGCCGCTGTCCGAGGCCTTGGTCGGCGCCTCAAGGGGCTGCGCGGCGGCCTGCTCAGCGGCATGGGCCGCCTGGCCACGCAAAGCAGCTTCCAAGGCAGACACGGCAGCGCGAATCGCCTGGACGTCACCGCCGGCGTTGGCGGCTTCCAGCGCCTTGGAGGCTTCGAGCACGGCTTTGTCGTGTGCGCTGGTCTGCGTTGCCCCACGCTCGCGCTCGGCGGTCTTGCGGTTGAAGGCCTCGTCAATGGGCTTGCGGAAGGCGTCCCAAAGTTTTTGCTCCTGTCGGCGCTCCATCGGCACGGCTTGTGCCTCGGCTTGCCAGCGTTGCTGCAGAGCCTTGACGGCGTCGATGCGCAGCATGGGCGCGGCGCCCAGCACCGCCGCTTCCTCAATCATGGCCTGGCGGTGCGCGAGGCTGGCTGCCTGCGCGGCTTCAAACGGCGCGGCCGCTGCGTCCATGGCGCGCTTCCACTGGGGCAGCAGTTCGGCCAGCAGCTTCTCGCCCACATGCCCGCCCTCACGCCAGCGGGCGCCAAACTGCTGCAAGCCACGCAAAACAGACTTCCAATCGGTGTTGCTGGCGTTCTGCTCGCCCCAAGCCTGGAGTTCGGCAATCAGGGCCAGGCGCTGTGCCTTGTGCTCGGCAGCGTCAGCGCGCACTTTATCCAGCCAGGCTTCCACCACCTTGTGTGCTTCGTTACACGCCTCATCGAATTTCTTCCACAGACCATGGTTGGGCGCCCCCCCCTGATCGGCCTGCTTCCACTGCTCGCGCAACTGGCGCAGGCTCTCTTGCATCTTTCGCCCGCCCAGAGCCTGGCCATCCGGGCGATTGAGCAAGCTTTGCGCCTTGGCAATCAGGTCCTCGCGGACCTGGTCAGAGCTCCAGCGCTGCCAGCCTTCGAGCTCGCCCGCCGCCACCAAACCTGCGTGCACGCGCTGCTCCAGCGCTGCGTCGATATGCCGGCCATGCTGCTTGAGCACGGCACGCAATGCCGCGGCAGCGCCAGAACTGGCCTTGCCGTGGCCCTGCGCCGTTTCCTGCTCCAACTTGGCGAGTGCCTCAGACACCTTGGCCACCGATTGGGCGACGATCGCCGGGTCTGTTCTGGGCTTCGCAGGACGCGGAGCGCTCGCTTCGGCCGCAGCCGGAGCCTCGCCACGCGCCGCACGCAATTCGTCGGCCCACAAAGGGACCGCCGGCAGCGGTGCCTGCGCATCAGCCGCCGCAGCAGCGGCCTGGGCGATGGCGGCCTGGAACGCGTCCCAGACGACAAGCAACTGCGCACGCGACGTATCGAGGAGCGGGGGGAAGCGCGCCTCCACGCTTGGCCAGCTGGCGTCGCCTGCCAAGGCCTGCGCCTGGCCCTGCCAGTTCTGGACGTCAGCCTGCAGCGCCTCACGCACCGCGTGGGCGTCCTGCCAGGATTTGGTCGACAGCACTTCAATGCGCTGGGCGAGCAGCACCGCGGCCTCGCGCTGCACCTGCACCCGGTGCTGGAGGTCTTCAATCACCTTGATGCGCTCGGCCAGAGCCGTCTTAAGCTCGGCCAGCGGTTCGCGTGAGAGCGGTGCACCGGCCTTGGCGGCGTCGCGCTGCCAGGCCATCGCGTCGGCGATATTGAGCTTGGAGGCTGCCAGCAGCGCAGTGGCCTTTTCGGCCCATTCGGCAGCAATCAACTCCTGGCTTTTGGCTCGGCGAATTTCATCCAGACGCTCACGCACCGCACGTGCAGCGCCTTTGTCGCGGCCGCTCAGCTCCTTGAAGACTTCCTGGAGCTGCGCCGGCTCGGGCTGTGAGACCAGCCACTCGCGAATACGGGCGGCGCGCTCACCAGAGGTCGCAGCAGAAAAGGCTCCACCGGTCAGCCCGTCCAGGGGATGCACGGGCGCTGCCGGTGCCGGCGTGGGGGTGAGATCAGGGGCGTCGGACATCTTGTTGCGCAAAGAAAAAGGAAACATGAGCAGAGGGAGGCGATGGCGTACACGTGCTCGCCAGCCAAACAAAGAAATAAGAACAGAGGGCACGTCATTGCGTGCATGGGCCTATTTTCACCGCGTTTTGGTTCGACTCCCCAATTTCCGGGTTTTCACACCAGCGCCCGCTGCCTGCATCTGCCTCGCAGAGGCCACCAGGCGGAGCGATGCAAGCACCGTGAAGCCTTCAAGGCTCTTGTCGGCACAGGCCAAACCAGCGGTTCCATACAGCTATTTAATAACAAACAAAGCTAATAAACTATAATGTTAGTGTTGACCTGGCATTTGATGCCCTCCTAGAATCCGCGATCTTGGCAACGACGCTAAGTACAAACCCCAGTTCCGCTGCCGATCTCGGCTAAATCAAAACGGTCCAGTGCTACACGCCAGGCACGAATTTGATGGCGTACCAATCAGGTGAACATCGTGAACGCGAGACCTTGTGTCTGTGCGAGCCGCGACAGTACCGCCGAAAGGAAGCTATGACAGCGACAGGAAAGTTGGCCGCGGCCTTGCGTGTGATGGCAAACACCTTGACCAACGTCTTTTTGAAAGCAACCCACAACAGCTTTGCACTGCTCGGACTCGCCGTGGCCTGCTTGGCCATCATGCTGGCGGCACGCCCCGATTTGCGTGCCCAAGGCGAAGTGCAACTGCGCAGCTGGCTTGAAGCGCGCCAGAGCGTGGCACCAGAGGCGGACGACGCACTAGATATAGAGGAGCCCAGCGAGCGGGTACTGGCAACAGATCCGCAAGGCCTGCCCAAAGAGCAGGCACGCGTGGCCTATTGGCTCAGCAAGAAATACAACGTGGCGCCTGAGCCGCTGAGCTTGCTGGTCAGCGAGGCCTATGAAATTGGCAGCAAGACCAAGCTGGATCCGACGCTGATTCTGGCCATCATGGCCATTGAATCGAGCTTCAATCCCTTTGCCCAGAGCCCGGTCGGCGCGCAAGGCCTGATGCAAGTGATGACCCGCGTACACACCGACAAGTATGAGAGCGTGGGCGGGCATCTCGCAGCCTTTGACCCCGTCACCAATTTGCGCGTCGGCGTGCAGGTGCTGCAAGAATGCATCCGCCGCGCCGGCTCCCTCGAAGGCGGCTTGCGCTACTACGTCGGCGCTGCCAATGTCGAAAACGATGGCGGCTATGCCGCCAAGGTGATGGCCGAGCACTTGCGCTTGCGCCAGGTGGCTGCCGGGCGCAGCATGCGCGTCGCACCTTCCACCGCTGGCACCTTGACCACCAAGGCCGTGACGCCGGCAGCGCCGGCCCCTGCCCCAGCCGTTCCCGCCGTGGTCAGCACCGACAAAGTCGCCCTGCTCTCCGATCTCTGAGCAATTCGACCTGGGGTCTCAGGTAAACTCGCGGGGTACGCGACTGGCGATAGGCGCGGCCCCGAGGGCCGTCGCTGACGTGGAAACCAGCAAGGCGCTGTCCTTGTGAACCACCGGGAAGCGTGCCGCACGGGCTCCCGTCCGCTGCGTTCCGCCGTTCGCCTGGGCAGCCCTTGTTTCAAGGGACACAAGTTCACAGGACTGCCATGTACCAACGCAATATTCTCGTAGAGCAAACCGACCCTGAGCTGTTCGCTGCCATTCAGGCCGAAAACCGGCGCCAGGAAGAGCACATCGAACTGATCGCCAGCGAGAACTACGCCTCACCCGCCGTCATGTGGGCCCAGGGCACGCAGCTGACCAACAAATACGCCGAGGGCTATCCCGGCAAGCGCTATTACGGCGGCTGCGAGTTCGTTGACGTCGCCGAGCAGCTGGCCATTGCCCGCATCAAAGAGATTTTTGGTGCCGAAGCGGCCAACGTGCAACCCCACTGCGGCGCGTCGGCCAACGAGGCGGTGTTTCTTGCCTTCTTGAAGCCCGGCGACACCATCATGGGCATGAGCCTGGCCGAGGGCGGGCATTTGACGCACGGCATGGCGCTCAACATGTCGGGCAAGTGGTTCAATGTGGTGTCCTATGGGCTCGACGCCAACGAGGTCATCGACTACGACGCCATGGAACGCAAGGCGCACGAGACCAAGCCCAAGCTCATCATCGCCGGCGCTTCGGCGTACAGCCTGCACATCGACTTCGCACGCTTCGCCAAGGTCGCCAAAGACGTCGGCGCCATTTTCATGGTGGACATGGCGCACTACGCCGGGCTGATTGCCGCCGGCGTCTATCCCAACCCCGTGCCGCACGCGGATATCGTCACCAGCACCACCCACAAGAGCCTGCGTGGCCCGCGCGGCGGCGTCATTCTGATGAAGGCGCAGCATGAGAAGGCGATCAACAGCGCCATCTTCCCCGGCCTGCAAGGCGGCCCGCTGATGCACGTGATTGCGGCCAAGGCGGTGGCCTTCAAGGAAGCGCTGCAACCCGAGTTCAAGCAGTACCAAAAGCAAGTGCTCGTCAACGCGCGCGTCATGGCAGAAACCTTGACGCAACGCGGGCTGCGCATCGTCAGCGGTGGCACGCAGAGCCACTTGATGCTGGTCGACCTGCGCGCCAAGGGCATTACCGGCAAGGAAGCCGAAGCGGTGCTGGGATCGGCCCACATGACGATCAACAAGAACGCCATCCCGAACGATCCGGAAAAACCCATGGTGACCAGCGGCATCCGCGTAGGCACGCCCGCCATGACGACGCGCGGCTTCAAGGACGAGGAAGCCCGCCTGACCGCCAACCTGATTGCCGACGTACTCGACAAGCCGCGCGACGAAGCCCATGTGGCTGCCGTGCGGGCCAAGGTGAACGCACTGACGGCCCAGTTCCCCGTCTACCGCGGGTAAAGCGGCGATCATGAAGTGCCCCTTCTGCGGCCATCTCGACACCCAGGTGGCCGAGACACGGGTCGCGGAAGACGGCGACTTCATCCGCCGCCGGCGCCGCTGCCTGGCCTGTGGCAAGCGCTTCACGACCTACGAGAAGCCCGAGGTCAGTTTTCCTGTCGTCGTCAAGAAAGACGGGCGACGCACCGAGTACGCCCATGCCAAGCTGCTCGGCTCGTTTGCCATTGCGCTGCGCAAGCGCCCGGTAAGCACAACGCAGGTGGACGCGGCCATAGAACGCATCGAGGAACAGCTCCTCAGCCTGGGGCAGCGCGAGATCGCGTCCAGCCGCATTGGCGAACTGGTCATGCGCGAACTCAAGAAGCTCGATCAGGTGGCCTACATCCGCTATGCCAGCGTGTACCGCAGCTTCGAGGACATCGACGAGTTCAAGCACCTGGTGGACGAGGTGCGGCGCTGAGCCAGCACCGACACCGCACTCAAAAGCGCAAAAATTTCAAGGCTTTTTGGCTCCTAGCGCTTATCCAGTAAGCGCCAGAAGCTATTCTTTGTATAGCAAATTCAAGGGGCTTTGGCTACAATCGGTGCCACGCTTTGGTGCACGTCGCCGCACTGCGCGCGGTGGCGCAGGGCATGGTCCATCAGCACCAGCGCCAGCAGTGCCTCGGCAATGGGCGCCGCCCGTATGCCGACACAGGGGTCGTGGCGGCCGCGGGTGCTGACCTGGACCGACTGCCCGGCGGTGTCGATGGATTCGCGTGGGCTCAAGATCGAACTGGTTGGCTTGATGGCGATCTGCACCTCGATGTCCTGCCCCGTGCTGATGCCGCCCAACACCCCGCCCGCATGGTTGCTGCGAAAGCCCTCGGGTGAGAGCGAATCGCCATGCACGGTGCCCCGCTGCGCGGCGCTGGCAAAACCGGCGCCGATTTCCACGCCCTTGACGGCGTTCAAGCCCATCATGGCCCAGGCAATGTCGGCGTCGAGCTTGTCGTAAATCGGTTCGCCCAGCCCGACGGGAACGCCCGTGGCCTGCACGCGGATGCGCGCGCCGCAGGAGTCGCCCGCCTTGCGCAACGCGTCCATATAGGCCTCAAAACGCTGCACGTCGGCCACCGGGGCGAAGAACGGGTTCTGCGCCACGTGCTCCCAAGCCTCAAAGCCAATGTCGAGCTCGCCCAGCTGGCTCATGCAGGCGCGTACCTGGGTGCCGAACTGCGCGGCCAGCCACTTTCGTGCCACGGCGCCGGCCGCCACGGTAGGCGCTGTCAGCCGCGCCGACGAGCGCCCGCCACCGCGCGGATCGCGTACGCCGTACTTGTGCCAGTAGGTGTAGTCGGCATGTCCGGGGCGAAAGCGCTGGGCGATATCGCCATAGTCCTTGCTGCGCTGGTCGGTGTTGCGAATCAACAGGGCAATCGGCGTGCCGGTGGTCAGGCCTTCGTAGACCCCCGAGAGGATTTCCACCGCATCGGGCTCGGCGCGCTGTGTGACGTGGCGACTGGTGCCGGGGCGGCGCCGGTCCAGGTCGGCCTGGATGTCGGCCTCACACAAAGGCATGCCAGGCGGGCAGCCGTCGATCACGCAGCCAATGGCCGGGCCGTGGGATTCACCAAAATTGGTGACTGCGAAAAGGGTGCCGAAAGTATTGCCGCTCATGGGCCGCCATTATCGGGGCAGCGACACGAGCGAGCACCGCAAAAGTGGCTTACTTCCCGGCAGCGGCGCCGGGCGTATCGCTGTCCTCGCTCTCGGGCCAATCGCGGATATAGGCCTTGAGCATTTTGTTTTCGAAATTCTGGCTGTCCACCACGGCCTTGGCAACGTCGTAGAAGCTGATAACACCCATGAGCATGCGGTTGTCCATGACCGGCATGTAGCGCGCATGGCGCTCGAGCATCATGCGGCGTACTTCGTCCATATCGGTCGCATTGGTACAGGTCAGCGGGTGGTCGTCCATGGCCGTACGCACCAGCATCGTGCCCACGGTGCCGCCATTGCGCACCAGCGCCTGGATGACTTCGCGGAAGGTGAGCATGCCCACCAAGTCGCCATGCTCCATGACCACCAGCGAACCTATGTCCCGCTCCGACATGACGCGCACGGCGTCCGCAAGTGGTTCGGCAGGGTGGGCGGTGTAGAGCGTATTGCCCTTCACACGCAAGATGTCGCTGACTTTCATGGGAGTTCCTCGCTGTGTGCAGCATGCTCTGTGTTGCTGCGCGGCCGCATGAATATAGCCCACAATGCCGCACGCGCCCACCCACCATTGCACTGGAGACCTTTCATGCCCGGTTACGCCGACCCTGGCTTCGACACCCTGGCCCTGCACGCAGGCGCCACGCCCGACCCTGCCACCGGCGCACGCGCTGTTCCCATTCACCTCACCACGTCTTTCGTCTTTGACTCCAGCGACCACGCGGCTTCGCTGTTCAACATGGAACGCGGCGGCCATGTGTACTCGCGCATCAGCAATCCCACCACGGCCGTGCTGGAGCAGCGCATGGCGGCGCTGGAAGGCGGCGTAGGGGCTCTGGCCACCGCCAGCGGGCAAGCAGCCCTGCATCTGGCCATTGCCACTTTAATGGGCGCGGGCTCGCACATCGTTGCCAGCAGCGCGCTGTATGGTGGCTCCCAGAATCTTTTGCATTACACCTTGCGCCGCTTCGGGATCGAAACGAGCTTTGTGCAAGCCGGCGATGTAGACGCCTGGCGCGCTGCCATCCGCCCGAACACGCGCCTGCTGTTTGGCGAGACCGTGGGCAATCCAGGCCTCGACGTGCTCGACATTCCGACCGTGAGCGCCATCGCCCATGAGGCTGGCGTACCGCTGCTGGTCGACTCCACGTTCACAACCCCCTGGTTGATAAAGCCTTTTGAACACGGGGCCGACATCGTGTACCACTCCGCTACCAAGTTCCTCAGCGGGCACGGCACGGTGATTGGCGGCGTGCTGGTCGATGGCGGCAGTTTCGATTGGGAAGGCTCTGGCCGCTTTCCCGAGCTGACCGAGCCTTACGACGGTTTTCACGGCATGGTGTTCTCCGAAGAAAGCACGGTGGGTCCATTCTTGCTGCGTGCGCGCCGTGAGGGCTTGCGCGATTTCGGCGCCTGCATCAGCCCGCACACCGCCTGGCTGATTTTGCAAGGCATCGAAACCCTGCCGCTGCGCATGCAGCAGCACATGCGCAACACGGAGCGCGTGGTGGAATTTCTGGCAAGCCACCCTTTTGTGGCGCGTGTCGGCCACCCCATGCTGCCCTCGCACCCCAGCCACCAATTGGCGCAGCGGCTGCTGCCGCGGGGGGCTGGCTCGGTCTTCAGCTTCGACCTCAAGGGCTCGCGCGGGCAGGGGAAAAAGTTCATTGAGGCACTCAAAATCTTCAGCCACCTGGCCAACGTAGGCGACTGCCGCAGCCTGGTCATTCACCCCGCGAGCACCACGCACTTTCGCCTCAGCGACGAAGCGCTGGGCGCTGCGGGCATCACCCAGGGAACGATTCGTCTGTCCATCGGCCTGGAAGACGCGGACGATTTGATCGACGACCTCAAGCGCGCCCTGAAGGCCGCGGAAAAAACGGGAGCCTGAGCATGCGCTTGCCAGTCAACGGACACGAAACCTATTGCTACACCGGTGGGCGCACCTTCGACGCTGCCCTGCCTACCGTCGTCCTCATCCATGGTGTGCTCAACGACCACAGCGTCTGGGCCATGCAAAGCCGCTGGTTGGCCAACCATGGCTGGAACGTACTTGCCGTTGATTTGCCTGGCCACTGCCGCAGTGCCGGGCCGGCGCCGAAAAGTGTCGAAGAGGCAGCGGATTTCATCATCGCCTTGCTCGATGCCTTGCAGGTGGCACACGCCGCCCTGGTGGGGCACAGCTGGGGCTCGCTGATTGCGCTGGAAGCAGCGAGCCGCATGAAAGCACGCGCCACGCATCTCGTCCTGGTGGGAACGGCGTGGCCAATGAAGGTGTCGCCCGCGCTGCTGGACGCGGCCCTGAATGCCCCAGAGACTGCGCTGCGCATGGTCAACGTGTACTCCCGCAGCACCTTGTGCGCACCACCTTCGGCACTAGGGCCAGGCACCTGGGTCTTTGGCGCCCAGATGGCACTGGGCCGGCGGGTGTTGGCCAGCAATACCGAGGTGAATGTCTTTCACCGGGGATTCATGGCGTGCGATCAGTATGCGGGGGGCGAGGCGGCCATGGCGCGCATTGAATGCCCCGTACTGTTCGTGCTCGGCGCGCAGGACCAGATGACAACACCCAAGGCAGCACAGACCTTGGTGGCTGCCGCAAGGCAGGCGGGCAAAGCGGTATCCGTGCGCATGCTACCCGTGGGGCACAACGAAATGACCGAAGCGCCGGAGGAAACGCTGGCAGCGCTGCGCGATTTCCTAGTGAGCAGTCACGACAGAAACTAAGTCCGAAAACACGCTCTTACGCTTATCCTATATAGGATTAATGCTACTATAAAAATAGCATGTCTTCTGCGCCCAACGGACTTACTTCTCGATGGTGGAAACAGGCGCTGGAGGTAAGTCGTCGCTCTGGGCATGTGCCCCACGAGGGCTGCGACCGTCAACGCGGTTTGCGTATATCGGGGTCGATCCGCGCTTCGAAACGGTCGCTGTTGCTGCCAAACCCGACCGGCTGATGGGGCGCCGGCGGTGCTGTGGCAGGAATGGGGGGCAATTTTTCCTGCGTCAGAAAGGGCAGAGGTGCACTGCTCTCGGCTTGCTCGGACAGAGCGTTCAGATGCGTCACGTCGCTCAGATCGAGATCCAGCGCGGTGCTGTCGACGGCCGCTGCCGAATCGGCCTGACGACCCCCAGGGGTCTCGAAGGCCCAATCGTGCTCGAACTCCATCAGGTTGCTGGCGGGTGCAGCGGAAGGTTCAATCAACTCGGCCTGGGGGGCTTCCCGCTCCGTGGGCTCCAGCGGCGTCGTGCGAATGCGTGGGCTGGAAATACCGCGCGCGGCGGCAGGCGTTGTGCGCGCCACCGCGTGCAGCAACAAGAGGTCGTCGTAAGCAGGCAAATCGAAGCGCTGCTGCTCGCTCGCTTGGCCTCGAAAGAGCAATTCCTGCAGCAATGGCACTACGGACGGATCGCACCACAAGGCCTCGATCCGCGCCAGCACCTCGGGGTAGGCAAACAGCGTCTTGCCATGGCGCGAGAATGCGGCAAATTCGGGCACCTGCGCATTGAAATAGCGGTGAAACTGCGTACGCAGTGCATTGAACTGCTCAATCCGGCTCAGTGACCGGTACAGGCGCAAAAGTTCAAGGTATGCCAGGGGCGAGGACGTCTGATTGGCCTCGATGTGTTTTTTCATCACACCAATGGCTTGGTCGTGCTCTCCGACAGAAACGAAAAACTCTGCCTGCTGCTGCAGATCGAACAGATCTTCCGGGTTCACCACCGCAGAGACCGGTACAGGCGCATCAGACGCGGTCGAGGTTGCGGGCTCGACCTGCTCCACCGACCTGGCCTCCTGCAAATGCCCGAACTCAATGGGCAACATGCCCGATGGAAAAAGCTCTGGCTCAGTGGGCCGCACGCGCAGGGCGTGGTCAACATGCGCAGGCGCCCGCACGGACACCACCTGAGCCGCACTGCTGGCAGCACCTGCCGTGGCAGCCCCCGCATTTTGCGCAACCGCCTGCGTCCAGGAGCGCTCGCCGCCAGGCGCCAGCCGGCGAAGCCGCGCCCACATCCATAGCAGCGCCCCTGCAAGCAAGAGCAGCAACACGCCGAGGACATAGACGACCAGTGGAGAGAAACGCTCGGCCACCCGTTGTTGCAATCCCTGTTGAACCTGCAGCGCAGCAGCCTGGTCGCGCTCGGCCTGGGCGTGCTGTTTGGCCAACTCGGTTTCCTGTGCAACCAGGCGCGCATCTTCCTGCAGCAGCTCTTGCGGCTGCATGTTCAGCGCGCGCCAGCGTGCAGCGGCTTCTTCGCGCTGCACCGGAGACGCGGGCGACAGCGTTGCAATCTCTGGAGTCGCCCGCAATACGGAAGGCGCTTCCAGCCAATCGGACAAGGGCTCCATGACCAGGCGCGAGCGTTCCGAATCCCCTGCGGCTTTTGGCGCGGCAGCTGGGTGGCCCGCTCGGGCGCGCTTAGGTCGCTTCACAGACGGCTGGGGTGCTTCTGCAACGGCCTTGGCACGGCGACCCGGCATGCTACCCGAAGCTTGCGCCCGCCCGGATGGCCCTGAGAGAGCTGCGGCAGGCTGTTGGGGCATGCTTGCCAAGCTTGCAGCAGCCAACTGGCGAGCACTCAAAGAGGTTTCCGGATAGGCCAATACGGCATAGGTGCGTACCACGCTGCCCGAACAGCCGGCGGCAAGCCGCACACTCAGCACGGGCTCATTGATCGGTTGTGTGCTCTGTACACGGATGGCCGTGGCACGCCCCTCCCTCGGAGCAACGGGAGACACCAGAATTTGGCTGTGTGGGAGCGGTGTGTCCCCTGCCGTGATGTCGGCGCTGATGCAGGCATCTGCCAGCTGCGCGCCATCGGTGTGCACGTCGAACACAAGGTCCAACGGTCTACCCAGCACCACGGCGCCCTGGGGATTGCCAAGGGACAGTGCCACTGCACCGCTCGCCGCGACCCCCATCGAGACGGCTAGTAGAAGATTGCGAAGTCTCACTTTTTTTTCAATTTGCTTCAGGTAATTCTTGCATAGATTGCTGTATTTGAGCGAACGGGATAATCAAACAATGAAAAAGCAAATTTCACGTGTCGGTATCGTGGGCGCTGGCGCCATGGGCCAAGGCATTGCACAGCTTGCGGCGCAGGCTGGCTGCACCGTTTTGTTGCTCGACATACGCCCGGGGATTGCACAAAGCGGTACCACCGCCATAGCCGCACATTGGCAGCGCATGGCGGCCACGGGCAAATGCACGGCGGAGACGGCCTCCAGGTGGCAAACCCAGCTTTCCGCGGTCGATCAGATGCCTGAACTGGCGAGCTGTGATCTGGTGGTAGAGGCCATCATTGAGCGTACGGACGCCAAGCTCGCCTTGCTGGCTGAGCTCGAAGCTATCGTCTCACCCGACGCGGTGCTGGCGAGCAATACCTCGTCGCTCCCCATCACGGCGTTGGCCGCCAGGCTGGCCCACCCGGGTCGCTTTTGCGGTTTTCACTTCTTCAACCCGGCACCTCGCATGAAGGTGGTGGAAGTGGTGCCCGGCCTCAAGACAGATCCACGCACTTGTGAAGCCCTCGCGGACCTGGCCGTGCGCATGGGGCATACGCCGGTGCGCGCACAAGACACTCCCGGCTTTATCGTGAACCATGCAGGCCGGGCATTTGGCACAGAGGCGCTGCGCATCGTCTCCGAGGGTGTGGCCGACTTCGCAACGGTAGACCGTATCCTGCGCGACCAGGTGGGCTTTCGCCTGGGCCCTTTTGAGCTGATGGACCTGACCGGGCTCGACGTGTCGCACCCGGTCATGGAATCCATCTACCACCAGTTCTACGAAGAACCCCGGTTTCGCCCCAGTGTGATCACCGCGCAGCGCCTCGCCGCAGGCGTGCTGGGCCGTAAAAGCGGCGAAGGTTTCTACCGCTACGAGCAAGGAGCAGCCCAAGTGCCCGCAGAAGCACCGGCCCCTGCGGTGAACGTGATCCCGGCGGTATGGGTGTCCCCTCGCGCCGCGCGCCGTGCCGAGATTTACCAGCTGCTCAAGGACCTCGGCGCATCCATTGAAACCGGGTCAGCACCGTCCAGCCAGGCCTTGTGTCTTGTGGCACCGCTGGGCTTTGATATCACCACGGTTGCGGTGGTGGAGCGGCTGGACCCGGCGCGCACCGTCGGCATCGACATGCTCATCGACGACGCCAGCACACGGCGCCGTGTGCTGGCCACCAACCCGGCGACGCGCTCGGACATGCGCGACGCTGCGCATGCACTCTTTGCACGCGACGGCAAAGCCGTGAGTGTCGTGCGCGACAGCGGCGGCTTTGTCACGCAGCGCGTGGTGGCGCACATCGTGAACATCGCCAGCGACATCTGCCAGCAGGCGATTTGCAGCCCCTCCGACCTAGAGCTTGCCGTCACGCTCGGCCTGGCCTACCCACTTGGGCCTCTCGCCATGGGCGACCGCTGGGGGCCGACCAACATCCTGGAAGTGCTGTTCAACCTGCAGACCGTGTATGGTGACCCGCGCTACCGCCCCAGCCCCTGGTTGCGCCGACGCGGTGCGCTGGGTCTGAGCCTCACCCACACAGAGGGCTGACACGCCATGGCTGCCGAACTCCTAAGCCACACCGAGGGCCAGACCCTGGTTTTGACGCTGCGCAACCCCGATCAGCACAACACGCTGGGCCCCGACATCTATGCCGCCGGCATCGAAGTGCTCAACGGTGCCGAGCGAAGCACCGATATCCGCAGCGTAGTGTTGACGGGTGCCGATGGCCTGTTCAGTGCCGGGGGCAACCTGGTGCGGCTGCAGGCCAACCGCACGCTTGATCCCGCGGTGCAGGCGGCCAACGTGACGGCTCTGCACGACTGGATCGAAGCGCTCAGAACCTATCCCAAACCCGTGGTTGCAGCAGTCGAAGGTGTGGCTGCGGGGGCAGGCTTCGCTCTGGCTCTGGCCTGCGATTTTCTTGTGGCCTCACGCAACGCACGCTTCTCGCTTGCCTACAGCCGCGTTGGCCTGTCACCTGATGGCGGTGCAAGCTGGGCTCTGGCGCAGGCCATTCCGCGCACGCTGGCGGCAGAGTGGCTGATGCTGGGCGATACGCTGCCAGCCGAGCGCCTGCATGCGCTCGGCATCGTCAACCGGCTGACCGATCCCGGCGCTGCGCTGGGCGGTGCTCTGGATTTGTGCGCAGCCCTTCATGCGCGCGCACCCAATGTGCTCGCCAGCGTCAAGGAACTGCTCGCCGAGGCGCGCACCAACGATCTGCATGCCCATTTGGCCGAGGAGCGCAAGCACTTTGTCCGCAACCTGCAGCACCCCAACGCAGGCGAAGGTATTGCAGCTTTCCTGGACAAACGCAGGCCCCATTTCCGCTGAAAAATGCTGCTGGCCACGTGCGTGCCAGACACCCAGGAGACATCGCAAGCGCGGGCCAGCCGGTCCCGGACGCGACAATAAAACCGCCACCAGTCACCCACAAGACAGACCATGGACGACCCTATTCTTACTATCGACGAACGCGAGGCGATCAACTCTGGTCGCTGGTTTTCTTCCCTCTCCCCTTCGCTGCGACACGACATTCTCCGATGCGCCTACGTCAAACGTTTCAAGGACGGCAGCCTGATCTGCGCCCGTGGCGATCCGCCGGAGGATTGGATCGCCTGCGCCAAGGGAGCGGTACGCGTGAGTTCGACCTCCATCTCGGGCAAGCAGATCACACTGACGTACGTGGAGCCGGGCATCTGGTTTGGCGACGTCTCCATCTTCGACGGCGACCGGCGCACACACGACGCCTATGCCCATGGGGAAACCACCATCTTGTGCGTAGCCAAGAGCGATTTCAAAAAAATCCTGGCGGTGCACGTCGAGCTCTACGAAGCCATGCTGCGATTGCATGCGCGGCGCATTCGCCAGCTCTACGGTCTGGTGGAAGATCTCAATACCTTGCCCCTGCGCGCGCGCCTGGCCAAACAACTGTTGCACCTGGTGCGCAGTTACGGCATCTCCAGCCTGTCCCACAACGACGAAATGCGCATTGGCCTGCAACTGGCGCAGGAAGAGTTGGCACAGCTCCTGGGCGCCTCGCGCCAGCGGGTGAACCAGGAACTCAAGGCCATGGAGCGGGACGACATCATCCGCATCGAGCCGGGTGGCTTGGTGGTGTGCGACCGCCCCGCGCTGATGCGCCTGACCGAGCTCGACAACTGAGCATGTACCACCCATGAGCAACTTTGACCATTTTGTTGGCACACGCCCGGTGTCTGACACACACGCATTCGACACCGCTGCCTTGAGCGCCTGGCTGGCGCCGCGGCTGGAGGGTTTTGCTGGCCCCTTGCAAATCGAGATGTTCAAAGGCGGACAATCCAATCCAACCTACAAATTGGTGACGCCGAGCCGCAGCTATGTGATGCGCGCCAAGCCCGGCCCAGTGGCCAAACTCCTGCCCTCGGCACATGCGGTGGAGCGCGAATTTGCCGTCATGAGCGCGCTGCAAGGCACCGACGTGCCCGTGCCACACATGCACGTGTTGTGCGAGGACGAATCCGTCATCGGACGCGCCTTCTACATCATGGAGTACATGGAAGGCCGCGTGCTGTGGGACCAGGCCCTGCCCGGCATGACGCCCGCGCAGCGCGGTGCCATCTACGACGAAACCAACCGCGTGATCGCTGCGCTGCATACCGTGCCGTATGCCGAGCGTGGCCTGGCGGGATATGGCAAGCCAGGCAATTATTTCGAGCGCCAGATCGGCCGCTGGAGCAAGCAGTACCAGGCGTCCATCACCCAGCCGATTGCCGAGATGGACCGGCTCATGGAGTGGCTGCCCGCACACATTCCCGCTGGCGCGCGAGACGAGGCACGCACGTCCATCGTGCATGGCGACTTCCGCCTCGACAACCTCATGTTCCACCCCACCGAGCCGCGCGCCATTGCCGTGCTCGACTGGGAGCTGTCCACGCTCGGCCACCCGCTGGCCGACTTCAGCTACCACTGCATGGCCTGGCACATTCCGCCCGGCATGTTCCGCGGCATCGGCGGGCTGGACCACGCGGCGCTGGGCATCCCCTCGGAAGCCGAGTACATCCGCCGCTACTGCGAACGCACCGGCCTGACAACGCCCGAAGAGCTTGCCCACGACTGGAATTTTTATATGGCCTACAACCTGTTCCGGCTCTCAGCCATCTTGCAAGGCATTGCCAAGCGCGTCGAAACAGGCACGGCGTCGAGCGCCCAAGCCAAGGCATCGGCCACCGGCGCAAGGCCGCTGGCGGAAATGGCCTGGGGCTTTGCCCAGCGCAGCTAGCGGCTCCCATTTTTGAAGGAGAACTCCATGGACTTTGACTATTCCCCCAAGACCAAGGACTTGCAGGCACGCCTGATCAGGTTCATGGACGAACACATTTACCCCGCTGAAGCAGACCTGGCACGGGAGCTGGCCGCCAACACCCAGGCGGGCAAGCGCTGGACGCCGCTGTCGACCATTGAAAACCTCAAACCCAAGGCGCAGGCTGCGGGGCTGTGGAATTTGTTCCTGCCCGTGGACACCGCCGAAGCCTCTGGCTACCAGGGCGCGGGGCTGACCAATCAGGAATACGCTCCGTTGGCCGAAATCATGGGCCGCGTCGTCTGGGCCAGCGAGGTTTTTAACTGCTCGGCACCGGATACCGGCAACATGGAGACCATCGCACGCTACGGCGACGAAGCGAACAAGGCGCGCTGGCTCAAGCCACTGCTCGAAGGCAAGATCCGCTCAGCCTTCGCCATGACCGAGCCGGCCGTCGCCTCCAGCGACGCGACCAACATCGAGACCCGCATCGAGCGCCAGGGCGACGACTACGTCATCAACGGCCGCAAGTGGTGGACGTCCGGCGCCAACGACCCGCGCTGCGCCGTGTTCGTCACCATGGGCAAGACCGACCCCGAGGCGCCGCGCCACTCGCAGCAAAGCATGGTGCTGGTGCCTGCCAATACCCCCGGCGTCAAGATCCTGCGCAACCTGAACGTCTTTGGCTACGACGACGCACCGCATGGCCACGCCGAAGTGCTGTTTGAAAACGTCCGGGTCCCCACGTCGAACATTCTGCTGGGCGAAGGCCGTGGTTTTGAAATCGCGCAAGGACGCCTTGGCCCAGGGCGCATCCACCACTGCATGCGCCTGATCGGTCTGGCCGAACGCGCACTGGAACTGATGTGCCGGCGCGCGCTTTCGCGCGTCGCCTTCGGCAAGACCGTGGCGCAGCAGGGCGTGACCCAGGAGCGCATTGCCGAAGCACGCTGCAAGATCGACATGGCACGTTTGCTGACGCTCAAGGCCGCCTGGATGATGGACGTGGCTGGCAACAAGGTCGCCAAGACCGAAATCGCCATGATCAAGGTCGTCGCGCCCAGCATGGCCTGTGAAGTGATCGACTGGGCCATCCAGGTGCACGGCGGTGGTGGCGTGAGCGACGATTTCCCGCTTGCCTACGCGTACGCCGGCGCACGCACCTTGCGCTTTGCCGACGGCCCGGATGAAGTGCACCGCGCTTCCATCGCCAAGATGGAGCTGGGCAAATACGCAGCCCCCAAAACGCACTGACGAGCACCGCCTAGTACGCCTCGGAAACATCAAAAACAATAGCTGCCGGCGCTTACTCCATAAGCGCTGGCAGCTATTTTTACGTATATTTTCCAAAAACCAAACGCTAAGCGTCGTGCGCGTTCCCGTCCCGGACATGAAACGCCAACACCGGAGCACCCGCCCCAAAGGGCGTGCCCAGGGATATCTGCCCACTGCCATGCAGCATGCAGGCGTCACGCCGCAAACGCACTTCTGTCTCGCTGCCATCGAAGCGCACCCAGCTGCCAAAGCTGCTCACATCGGTGAGCGTAAAGCACCCTTGGCGCCAGTCGATGCGCGCGTGCGTGCGTGAGACACGCGGGTCGTGTACAAAGCAGTCCGCTTCAGGCGAGCGCCCTATGTGCAGAGGCGCTTCTTCCGAACCAAAGCTGCGCATATCGTCCAGCCAGGCCAGCTCCACGCGCCCTGCCCCATGGTCCATGGGCGCAACCAAACTCGCCAAGCCCGCGTGTTGGGTCAGCGCGTCCTGCGGCAAGTCTTGGCGCCAATCTGCCTGGTACACCACCTGAGATTCAGACTTGCCGCGAATGTCGAATGCGCCCAGACGCCGAAATTGCACTTGCGGCACGGCGCCAGCGTCCACGGCCGTGGCGTCAGTCACCCACACTTCATTGGCCAGCGCACGCTCACACAAACGCGATGCCACATTGACGGCATCGCCGTAGGTATCGCCATCGAGCTCGATCACTTCGCCGCTGGCGATACCGATACGAACCGCCATGCGCAGGGGCTCGGCCCAGCGCACCAGGTTCGCTTGGTGGCTGCGCTGCAAGGCTGCCGCGGCGGTGATCGCCGCAGGGGCCTCCACAAACACACTCAGCACGCCATCGCCCAGCTCCTTGACGACGCGGCCACCATGGGCCACGACGACATCGCCCATCCAGCGGGTCAAGCGGCTGACTACCTTGGAAGCCCGTTCGTTGCCAAGAGATTCGTACAAGGCGGCGCTTCCCGACAAGTCGGCAAACATGACGGTGGCAAAGGTGCGCAAGGGAGTGCTTTTTCAGGCAGGCGGGAAGTAAAACAGTTTAGGGCAGCCGCCCACAGTCGGGGGGGCACTGTCGCTAAGCACCCACAGTCGCACCGGCTCGCGGCTCGGACAGCCAATGGGCGGCGCCCTGCCCAGCCATTCGTCCGCTGGCCAAGCACGCGGTCAGCAGGTAGCCGCCGGTCGGCGCCTCCCAGTCGAGCATCTCTCCGCAGCAAAAGACACCAGGGCGCAGGCGGAGCATCAGGCGTGCGTCCAGCGCTTCCTGCGCCACGCCGCCCGCCGTGCTGATGGCCTCTGCGACAGGCCGCGCTGCGAGTACCGTCACCGGCAAATGCTTGATGGCGGCCGCCAATACGGCCGCATCGCTGAGTTGCTCTTTGGTCAACAATTCATACAGCAAGGCCAGCTTCACGCCCGAGAGACCCAAGCGGCTTTTCAGATGCGTGGACAAGGATCGAGAGCCACGGGGATGCGCGACCTCGGCAGCGACCCGTTCGGCGGGGTGATCAGGCAACAGATCCAGATGGAACGTGGCGCTGTGGCTGCGTGCAATGTCGTCGCGCAAAAGCGCGGAAACTGCATAGATCAGACTGCCTTCCACCCCTGTACTGGTCACCACAAACTCGCCGCGCCGCGCAAAACGATTGCCAACACTGTCCGCAAATGACAACGACACCGATTTCAGCGCCGCGCCTGCATGGCGCTCGCGGAAATGCGCGCTCCAGCCGCTGGTCTGCGCCACCCCCTGCCCCACCAAGTCCTTAAAAAACTCTCGCCGACTCTCACCGTGCAGAGCCGCCCCACCCACGACATCAAAGCCGCAGTTGGCTGGTAGCAGCGGCGCCACCTGCGTCCCATCGGCGGCGAGTACGGGCACCCAGGCTCCATCCGAGCCCAACTGCGGCCAGCTCGCGCCCCCAAGCGCCAACACGACTGCGCGCGCCAGCACATGGTGCGAACCGTGCGGCCCTTCAAACAGCAGCGCTCCATTGTCGGCCCAGCCACGCCAGCGCTCGCGCATATGCAGTTGCACCCCGGCAGCGCGCAGGCGCGACAGCCAGGTGCGCAAAAGAGGCGCCGCTTTCATCTCCTGTGGAAACACCCGACCCGAGGTACCAATGAAGGTACTCACCCCCAGGCTCTGCGCCCAGGCACGCACTTGCGGCGCCCCCAACTCTGCCAGCCACTGCGCCACCCAGGGCGCACGGTCACCGTAACGCTGGACGAAGGCCGACTCGGGCTCCGAATGCGTCAGATTAAGCCCCCCTTTTCCCGCGAGCAGGAACTTGCGCCCCACGGAGGGCATGGCATCGTAGAGATGAACGCGCCATCCGGCAGCGGCAAGCTGCTGGGCTGCCATCAAGCCCGCGGGGCCGCCGCCCACCACCACGGCATCCGCCGCAGTGCCGACCTGGCTTATAGGATCGTCCAATTTTCTAGTCCTTCGTATATGGTTTTTCGCTATGACAGTCATAGCAAACTTAGACCCTCCCAAGGGTGGGTAGGCGTCTGTTTCTGTCACAATCGCGGTACTCTATCCGTTTCGCATCGATCAAAGGAAAAGCATGGCCAGCGATCTCATCAAGCACATCTCAGACGCCAGTTTCGAAGCCGACGTGCTTCAGTCGGCAACGCCCGTCCTGGTGGACTACTGGGCCGAGTGGTGCGGCCCCTGCAAGATGATTGCCCCCATCCTCGACGAGGTGGCTGGCAGCTACCAAGGCAAGCTGCAAGTCACCAAAATGAACGTCGACGACAATCGCGAGGTGCCCGCGCGCTACGGCATCCGTGGCATTCCGACACTGATGCTGTTTCGAAACGGGGAGCTTGCCGCTACCAAGGTAGGGGCCATGAGCAAGGCACAGCTCACCGCCTTCATCGACCAGCAACTGGCCTGAGACACGCCTGCGCTGCTGCGGCCAGCCCGCAGTCCGCGCGGCTCTTTTTTGTGATCGGCGAGCCGCAATCGCCCGTTAACCTTGTCCTGAGTTTTTCCTGTCATAATCATTTCCGCTCTCCGCTACGCAAACCCCGGCGTCCGATTCGAGCACTTCAGGCCTGACAGATCCGCTCACAGCGGCCTTCCTGGTACAGAGCCTCCTCCCTGATTTCTACCAACTCCGCTCAGGAGTCACTCCATGCACCTCAACGAACTCAAGGCACTGCACGTGTCCGAAGTCCTCCAGCAGGCGGAAGCGCTTGATATCGAAAACGGCGGCCGCATGCGCAAGCAGGAGCTGATGTTCGCAATCATCAAGAAGCGCGCCAAGGCGGGCGAGCAGATTTTTGCCGATGGCGTACTGGAAATCCTGCCTGATGGTTTTGGTTTCCTGCGCAGCCCCGACACCAGCTACACCGCCAGTACCGACGACATCTACATCAGCCCCAGCCAGGTACGGCGCTTTAATCTGCACACCGGCGACATGATCGAGGGCGAGGTGCGTACGCCCAAGGACGGCGAACGCTACTTTGCGCTCACCAAGCTCGACAAGGTCAACGACGGCCCACCCGAGCAGAACAAGCACAAGGTGATGTTCGAGAACCTCACGCCGCTGTTCCCCAAGGAACACATGCGGCTTGAGCGGGACATCAAGAGCGAAGAAAACATCACCGGCCGCATCATCGACATCATCGCGCCCATCGGCCGCGGCCAGCGTGCACTCATCGTGGCCCCCCCCAAGAGCGGCAAGACGGTGATGATGCAGCACATCGCCCACGCCATCACGGCCAACAACCCCGACGTGCATCTGATGGTGCTGCTGGTCGACGAGCGGCCGGAAGAAGTGACGGAAATGCAGCGCACGGTGAAAGGCGAAATCATCGCCTCCACCTTCGACGAGCCCGCCGCACGCCACGTGCATGTGGCCGAAATGGTGATCGAGCGCGCCAAGCGCCTGGTCGAACTCAAGAAGGATGTCGTCATCCTGCTTGACTCCATCACCCGTCTGGCACGTGCCTACAACAACGTTGTGCCCTCCTCGGGCAAAGTGCTGTCGGGCGGTGTGGATTCCAATGCCCTGCAACGCCCCAAGCGCTTCTTCGGCGCAGCGCGCAAGGTGGAAGAAGGCGGGTCGCTGACCATCATCGCCACGGCACTGGTCGATACCGGCAGCCGCATGGACGAAGTGATCTTTGAAGAGTTCAAGGGGACGGGCAACTGCGAGATTCACCTCAGTCGCCGCCTCTACGAAAAGCGCGTCTTCCCCGCCATCGAGCTCAACAAGAGCGGCACGCGACGCGAAGAACTTTTGCTGGCGCCAGAAATCCTGCAAAAGACGCGCATCCTGCGCCAGTTCATGTACAACATGGACGAGATTGAGTCCATGGAGCTCATGATCAAGAACATGAAGGCCACCAAGAGCAATGTCGAGTTCTTCGACATGATGCGCCGCGGCGGATAAAAGTTATAATTGCAGGCTTTTTTGCGGAAAGTAGGTCAGATGGTCTGACCCGGCTCCCGCAGCGACATTCAAGGATCAGCATGAAAGAAGGCATTCACCCCAACTACCGCGAAGTGCTCTTCGTGGACCTCTCCAACGGTTTCAAGTTCGTCACGCGTTCGTGCGCGAACACCAAGGAAATGGGCAAGACTGAAGACGGCCGTGAACTGCCGATGTTCAAGCTCGATACATCCAGCGAATCGCACCCCTTCTACACCGGCACGCAAAAGTCGGTCGACAACATGGGTGGCCGCGTCGAGCGCTTCCGCAACCGCTTCGGCAAGACAACGGCCAAGTAAGCAACGGCAAGCGCACTGGCGGGCCCTCAAAAGCCACCTCCAAACGCCAGCGCCCTCGCACCCATGAGAAGACAGCCCGGGAAACCGCGCTGTCTTTTTGTTTGCCCGTATGCTTGGCTGCAAACCTATCGCCTGATTCCGCGTGAACCAACCGACTCCCGCCATCGTTCCCCACAGCGCCGTGCGGCCACTGCCGCGCTGGGCGCTATTGCTGCTGTGCACAGCCTACGTGCTGCCAGGTTTTATCGGCCGCGACCCCTGGCGCGGGGCGGACGTCACCGCCTATGGCTACATGCTGCAATTGGCGCAGGGGCATACGCCATGGCTGGCGCCGCTGCTGGGCGGGCTTCCGCCGGAATCAGACGGCTTGCTGCCCTACTGGATTGGTGCCTGGGCCCTGCAAGGCACAGAAGGCATCTTGCCTGCCATCTTCGCCGCACGGATTCCCTTTGCGCTGTTGTTGGTCCTGACCTTGTGGGCCACCTGGTGGGGCATTTACGCACTGGCACGCAGCCCTGGTGCGCAGCCCGTGGCATTTGCCTTTGGCGGTGAGGCCTCACCCGCCGGCTATGCCCGTGCCATCGCCGATGGTGGGCTGCTTGCGCTGCTCGCTAGCCTGGGGCTGGCCCAGCCTTCACATGAAACCACCGCCTATCTCACACAGCTGTGTGCCACCGCGCTGGTGTTCTACGGATTGGCGGCCATGCCCCGTCACCGCTGGGGCCCGTGGGTGGCGATGGCCTTGGGTCTGCCCGGCTTGGTGCTGAGCGGCGCTCCGGTGCTGGCGGTGCTCTATGGCACGGGTGGCGCGGTGCTGTGCCTATGGGCGCCAGAGCAGTCGCAGCACAACGCGCGCAATGGCCGCCAGGCTGCCTGGGGCCTGCTCGCGCTGACCCTGGGGGCGGCGCTGCTTGCATGGCAATTGGGCTTCTCGGAGCGACAGGTCTTCTGGCCAGATTTCGAGAAAGATGGGCGCAACCTCGCACGCCTGCTGCTATGGTTTACCTGGCCCGCTTGGCCGCTCGCGCTGTGGACCTTGTGGCGCTGGCGCGGCCATGTCTTCACCCGGTCACTGCAACGCCATTTGTGGTTGCCCATGTGGTTTGCCGGGTGCGCACTGGGCGCCACGGTCCTGTCGCGACCAGCAGACCGCGCGCTGCTGTTGGGCCTGCCGGCGCTGGCAGCGCTGGCTGCCTTTGCACTGCCCACGCTCAAACGCAGTGTTTCGGCCTTGATCGACTGGTTCACTCTGCTGTTCTTTTCGGCCTCGGCGATTGCGATCTGGGTCATCTGGATCTCCACGCAAACCGGCATCCCCGCCCAACCAGCCGCCAACGTCGCCCGGCTGGCACACGGCTTTCGGCCAGAATTTTCCGCTGTGGCGCTGGCCGTGGCGCTGGCGGCCACAGCAGCATGGTGTGCCGTGGTCGTCTGGCGCACGGGGCGCAACCAGAGCGCGCTGTGGAAAACACTGGTACTCCCGGCGGCGGGCACCACGCTGTGCTGGCTACTGCTCACCACCCTCTGGTTGCCCATGCTTGACTATGCGCGCAGTGACGCACCGCAGGTTCGGGCTTTGCAGGCGCTCATCGGCCGCCCCGTCTGCGTGCATGTCCTGGGACTGGACCAGGGCCAGTTTGCCGCGCTACAGATCTTTGGCAGCATCACCATGCAGCCGCTCACCGCTGCTGCGCCGTCATGCCCCTGGCTCGTGGAAGCCGACGATGCTCCCACCCCGGCCTTGCGGCGCACACCGCCCGACGCGAAGGAGTGGGTGCTGGCGGGCCGGATCGGCCGACCAACAGACCGCAACGATACGCTGGTGGTGTATCGGCGTGCCCCGCCCTGATTGGCGCATCAGCCGCTCAAAGCGGCACCTGCCGCCGGCGCAGCCGGAAGGCGGGAAACGTGATCCGGAACGTTGAGCCCTTCCCCACCACACTCTCGATGAGCAGTTGGGCACCGTGGCGCTGCGCCACATGCTTGACGATGGCCAGCCCCAGCCCCGTGCCGCCGGTATCACGCGAGCGGCTGCGATCGACCCGATAGAACCGCTCGGTGATGCGCGGCAGGTGCTCGGCGTCAATGCCTGGCCCGGTATCGCGCACCGAAAAAACCGCGCTGCCATCGGGTTGCCAAGCCCATTGCACGTCGACGCTGCCATCACCCGGGGTGTAGCGAATGGCATTGCCCACAAGATTGGCCAGAGCACTGTGCAATTCGGCCGGCACACCCGCAATGTCCCCCACATCTTCGGGGCGGCTGAACTTCGAAAAACGGAGCGCCTGCCCCGGCGCTATCAGTGCCTGAAGGGCGCGCGCCTCCTGCTCGCAGCGTTCGAGCAGCCCAGCGACCGGCACCCATTCAGCAATTCCGGGTGGCGGGCTGGCCTCAAGCCGTGAGAGCGCCAGTAGCCCCTCGACCACACGTTGCATGCGCTGGGCCTGCTGTGCCATGAGGGCAAGGTAACGTGACTTCTCCTGGGCATCCAGCGTGAGCGTCTGCAAGGTTTCGATAAAACCTGCCACGACAGTGAGCGGCGTACGGATCTCGTGCGACACGTTGGCGACGAAATCGCGCCGCATGGCTTCGGCCTGCTCCACTGCAGTCACGTCGCGCGTCAGCATGAGCTTCTGGCCATCGCCATACGCGCACAGCTGGATCGACAAGCGGGCCACATGCGCACTCTCGGCCGGGCGCGTGGAGATTACGACATCGTGCGACCAGTCTTTTCCAGCCAGGTAGGCGGTGAAGTCCGGGTCGCGCAGCAGGTTGCCAATGAACTGCAGCTCGTCGCGCTGCGCATCGATGGCCAGGTGTTGGGCGGCGCGCTGGTTGCACCAGACAATCCGGCCCCGGTCGTCGAGCAGCAGCACGCCATTGGGCGTGGCCTGGAGCGCATCGAGAATGCCATGCAAGCGCTCGTCGCTCTCGTGCGTTGCCTGGTCCCGCACACGCAGCAGGCGCTGCACCCGGTCCACGGCTTCCCCCAGTACCCCCACACTCGCCGGGGCGGGACCGTCGGGGGCGGCGCGTAGCCAGTGCAGCATGCGGGCGGATCGCAGCAGATCGACCAAAAACCAGCACCAGACCACCCCGGCGCCCACCCACACCGCTGCCCAAACGCCGCCCAGCCAGAAACCGAAGGCAGCCCCGAGCAGTTGCACCAGGAAAAAAATCAGCGCGCGGGCCAGCATGGACATAAGAGCCGGGGTATTGAACAGAAAAAATTGATCAAATTGGCCTCTGGCGCTTTATACATATAGGCTGCAAGCTATGAATGTGAGAGCACATCACAGCCGAATAACTCCGGCGCCGCTTCAGTCGGGGACGGTTGCGCCGCCTCCAGCCTGAGCGGAAAACCGGTAGCCCGCGCCACGCACCGTCTCGATCATGGCGCCCGCCTGGCCCAGCGCCTCGCGCAGGCGCTTGACGTGCACATCCACCGTACGCTCCTCGATGAAAACATGGTCTCCCCAGACCTTGTCCAGCAACTGTGCGCGGGAGTGCACCCGCTCGGGGTGCTTCATGAAGTAGCGCAGCAGCCTGAATTCCGTAGGACCCATGCGCAGCTCAGTGCCCAGATACACCACGCGGTGCGTAGCGGCATCCAGCAGCAGGCCGCCAAGTTCCACCGCCTCCGTCACCTGCTCAGGCGCACGGCGGCGCAGCACGGCGCGGATGCGTGCCAGCAGCTCCTGGGTGGAAAAAGGCTTGGTGATGTAGTCGTCCGCGCCCGCGTCAAGGCCGGCGACCTTGTCGGGCTCGTCGCCGCGCGCGGTCAGCATCAGGATGGGAATGCCGCGCGTGCGCGCGTCACCGCGCCACTTGCGCGCGAGCTGCAAGCCACTCTGGCCGGGCAGCATCCAGTCGAGCAGGATCACGTCGGGCAGTACGGCGTCCAGTTCGCGCTGTGCGCTGGGGCCGTCTTCGGCCCACACGGGCACAAAACCGTTGTGCCTGAGGTTGACGGCAATCAGTTCTGCAATCGCCGGTTCGTCCTCTACCACCAGCACTTTGGGAAGATGCCTCATCAGCGCAGCACCGACTCGATCTCGGCCACCGAGGTGTGGCGCACGTCCGTCCCCTCGACCAGGTAAATGATGAGTTCGGCCACGTTCTTGGAATGGTCACCGATGCGCTCAATGGCCTTGGCGATAAACAGCAGGTCGAGGCTGGGCGAAATGGTGCGCGGATCTTCCATCATGTAGGTGACGAGCTTGCGCACGAAGCCGTCGAATTCCTCATCAATCAGGTCGTCTTCCTTGAGGATGGCCAGCGCCGCCCGAGTGTCGAGCCGGGCAAACGCATCCAGCGCCTTGTGCAGCAGGCCAGAGGCGAGATCGGCCGCCACGCGCAGGTCCATGGTGGGGAGGTTGCGCGGCGCGCCAGTCTCGATGATGGAGCGCACCATGCGCGCCATCTTGCTGGCCTCATCCCCCATACGCTCCAGGTTGGCCGTGGCCTTGGAGAACGCCATCAAGAGGCGCAAATCGCGCGCGGTGGGCTGGCGCCGGGCAATGATGGTGGAGAGCTCGCGGTCGATATCGACTTCGAGCGCATTGACGCGCGTCTCCAGCGCGGCCACCGTATCCACGGCCTCCAGGCTGAACTGCGACAGGGCGCGGATGGCATGGCCGATCTGCGACTCCACGAGCCCGCCAAGCTCCATGACACGGGCCGAAACGGTATTGAGCTCGGTATCGAACTGCGAGGAAAGGTGCTTGTCTGTCATGTTGCCTCCGGTCAGCCGAATCGGCCGGTAATGTAGTCTTCCGTTTCGCTGCGCTTGGGCTTGACGAACAACTGCTCTGTTTCACCAAATTCCATCAGATCGCCGAGGTACATATAAGCGGTGTAGTCGCTGCAGCGGGCCGCCTGCTGCATGTTGTGGGTCACGATGACCACGGTGTAATCGGCCTTGAGCTCGGCAATCAGCTCCTCGATCTTGGCGGTTGAAATGGGGTCGAGCGCGGAACACGGCTCGTCGAGCAGCAGCACTTCGGGTTTGATGGCAATGCCGCGCGCAATGCACAAGCGCTGCTGTTGTCCGCCCGAGAGGCTGGCGCCGCTCTGATGGAGCTTGTCGCGCACCTCCGACCAGAGCGCTGCCTTGCGCAGCGCCCATTCCACACGCTCGTCCATCTCAGGCGCACTCAAGCTGTCGAACAGCTTGACGCCAAAAGCGATGTTGTCGTAGATCGACATGGGAAACGGCGTGGGCTTCTGGAACACCATGCCGACTTTGGCGCGCAGCAGGGCCACGTCCTGCTTGCTGGTCAGCAGATTCTCGCCGTCTAACACGATCTCGCCTTCAGCGCGCTGCTCGGGGTAGAGCTCAAACATGCGGTTGAACGTGCGCAGAAGCGTCGATTTGCCGCATCCCGACGGCCCGATGAACGCGGTGACCTTGTTCTCAGGAATGTCGAGGTTGATGCCCTTGAGCGCATGGAACTTGCCGTAATAGAAGTTCAGGTTGCGCACCGTGATCTTGGGCACGGTCGGCATGGCGGTCGCCATGTGGGCAGTGTTCAGCCTGGAAGGCGGTGCAAGCGTGGTGGTCAGCATGGTGTCCAAACAGACGGCTTACGCCGCTTCATTTTTTGACGCGCGTGAGCACGCGCGCCAGGATGTTGAGGGCCAACACGGCCATGGTGATGAGGAATACCCCCGCCCAGGCCAGCTTCTGCCAGTTCTCGTACGGGCTCATGGCGAACTTGAAGATGGTCACCGGCAAACTCGCCATGGGCTTGGACAGGTCGGCGTTCCAGAACTGGTTGTTCAACGCGGTAAACAGCAGCGGCGCCGTCTCGCCCGCGATGCGCGCCACCGCGAGCAGCACGCCGGTGATGACGCCGGCCCGCGCCGCGCGCAGCGTGATGAAAGAAATCACCTTCCACTTCGGCGTGCCCAAGGCATAGGCGGCCTCGCGCAGGCCCGCCGGCACCAGCAGCAGCATGTTCTCGGTCGTGCGAATGACCACCGGCACCACGATCAGCGCCAGCGCCAACCCCCCGGCGTAGCCGGAGAAGCTTTTGAAGCGCGTCACCATGACGGTATAGACGAACAAGCCAATCACGATGCTGGGCGCCGAGAGCAGGATGTCATTCACAAAGCGCGTGACCTGCGCCAGCGGGCCGTGCGTGTCGTACTCCGATAGGTAAATACCCGCCAGGATGCCGATCGGCGTGCCCACGAAGGTGGCCAGCGCCACCATGGAGAGCGAACCAAAAATGGCGTTCGACAGGCCACCCGCTTCGTTGGGCGGCGGCGTCATTTCGGTGAACAGCGCCAACGACAGCCCGCCCAAGCCCAAGCGGAGGGTTTCCCAAAGAATCCACACCAACCAGAACACGCCGAACACCATGGCCAGCAGCGACAGCCCCAGCGCAATGCGGTTGACGCGCTTGCGCCTGGCAAAACGCGCGGCCCGTGCAGCGCCCAGGTCGGCCGCTGAAATCAAGGTTTGCGAGGTGCTGCTCATGACCGGGCTCCTTCGTTCTTCTGCAGGCGCAGCAGCAGGATTTTTGACAAGCCCAGCACCACGAAGGTGATGAAAAACAGCACCAGCCCCAGGTAGATCAGCGATGCCTGGTGCAGCCCCTCGCCCGCCTCGGCGAACTCGTTGGCGAGCGCGGACGTGATGCTGTTGGCGGCGGCAAACAGCGACAGCGAATCGAGCTGGTTCATGTTGCCAATCACAAAGGTGACCGCCATGGTCTCGCCCAGCGCGCGGCCCAGCCCCAGCATGATGCCGCCCAGCACCCCCGTCTTGGTATAGGGCAGCACAACCTTGGAGACCACCTCCCAGGTCGTCGAGCCCAAGCCGTAGGCCGACTCTTTGAGCAGCGTGGGCGTCACTTCAAACACATCCCGCATCACCGCCGAGATAAACGGAATGATCATGATCGCCAGGATGATGCCCGCCGACAAAATGCCAATGCCCACAGGCGGGCCTGACACCAGCGCGCCCAGATACGGCACACCCGAAAACAATTTTTGCAGCGGCGCCTGCACCCAGGTCGCCAGAATGGGGCCAAACACCATCAGGCCCCACATGCCGTAGACGATGGACGGAACGGCCGCCAGCAACTCGATGGCCGTGCCCAGCGGGCGCCTGAGCCAGCCGGGTGAGAGCTCGGTGAGGAACAGCGCAATGCCGAAACTCACCGGTACGGCAATCAGCAAGGCAATGGCCGAGGTGGCCAAGGTGCCGTAAATCATCACCAGACCACCGTACTCATCCTTCACCGGGTCCCACACGCTATTGGTCAGAAAGCCCAGCCCATAGGCTTCGATAGCGGGCCAGGCCCCGATGACCAGGGACACCAGGATCCCCGCCAAAGTTGCCAGGGTGAGCCAGGCCGCTGCATGCGCGAGCAGCGCAAAAACACGGTCGGCCAGTACGCCGGAGATTCGAAACTTACGCGGTGGAGGCATATTCTTCTGGGCGCCCGCCAGAGCATGGGCGCCTGGCGCGGAGGAAACGGTAAGTGTAGACACTAGGCTGTCCTGGTGATCGAAATCGGGCGGCGGCGCCCAATGCGCCGCGCCCGACCGCGCTTACTTGAACGTAACGGCCTTGCCCGAGCTGTCCTTGATCTCGCCCCAGGCCTTCATGATCACGGCCTTCACGCTATCGGGCATGGGCACGTAGTCCAGATCAGCCGCCGTCTTGTCACCATGGGTGTAGGCCCAGTCAAAGAACTTGAGTACCGTGGTGGCCTGCACGGGCTTGTCCTGCACCTTGTGCATCAGGATGAAGGTAGCGCCCGTGATGGGCCATGAGTCCTTGCCAGGCTCATCGGTGAGGATCTGGTAGAAGCTTTTGTTCCATTCGGCGCCCGCCGCGGCGGCCTTGAAAGCCTTGTCCTCAGGCGAGACAAAGGTGCCGGTGCTGTTGGACAGCTGCACGTACTTCATCTTGTTCTGCTTGACGTAGGCGTACTCCACGTAGCCAATGGAGTTGGGCAAACGGCCGACGAAGGCAGCAACACCCTCGTTGCCCTTGCCACCCGCGCCGGTGGGCCATTTCACTGTCGTGCCTACGCCCACGGAGGACTTCCACTCGGCATTCACCTTGCTCAGGTAATTGGTGAAAATGAAGCTGGTGCCCGAACCGTCCGCGCGGCGCACCGGAGAAATCTCGGCATCAGGCAGCTTCACGCCAGGGTTGAGCGCCACGATGGCCGGATCGTTCCAGCGCTTGATCTTGCCCAGATAAATATCGCCCAGCACATGGCCACTCAACTTCATCTGGCCGGCTTCGATGCCTTGAATGTTGACCACCGGCACCACGCCACCGATCACGGTGGGAAACTGCATCAAGCCCTTCTGAGCCAGGTCCTTATCTTCCAGGGGCATATCGGAAGCACCAAAGTCCACCGTCTTGGCGTCGATCTGGTGGATACCGGCGCCCGAACCGACCGACTGGTAATTGATACGCACGCCGGTCGCCTTGTTGTAGTCAGACGCCCATTTGGCATACAGCGGCGCGGGAAAGCTGGCGCCAGCACCGGTAGCCTCTTGCTGCGCGTACGCGCCGCCAGCAAACGCCGCAGCCACTGCGCCAGAGACCAAAATTCGAATCATTGAACCGTTCATTGCAAAACCCCTTGCCTTGGTTGATGGAAAGCAAGTGCAATTTAGACGCCCAATGTGACATGTCTGTGACATATGCGGGTTCCTGCATCCGCCAAGACCACCAGTGTCACAGCACCGTCACGGGGTAAATATACGCTGAGCGCTTCTTCCACCAACCGCTTCGCGCGGGTTTGCCATGCCTTCAGGTTTGCGCTCCAGCCTTTCCATCAGCCGCAGGGGGCTTTTGCACGCCGCCAGTTCGGCTCTTGCCTTGTGGGGCCTGCCGTCTGCAGCCCAACCACGGTCACCCGGCACCGACACCACGCCGATTGCCGTGGCCCAGGTGGTGGATATGTCTCCCAACCTGCAGGACGTGGGGCGCGATTTCCTTGTCGGTTCACAGGCCGCCTGGCAAAGCATCAATGCCGCGGGAGGTGTGCAGAGCCGCCCCGTGCGCCACCTGAGCTTTGTCACCGACGGCAGCGTCCAGGGCACGCGCGATGCCTGGCTGCGCATCGAGGCAACGGCCAACTGCGTGGTCCTGTCGGGCTGCGTGGGAGACGCGGCCACCCGCACCCTGGCCGGACTGCAGGCCAAAAGCCCAGGCGGGACCACGCTGGCACAGGTGGCGCCCTGGGTACAGGCAGAGGACACCTACCCCGCCAGCAGCGCCGTATTCGGTATTTTTCCGGGCTACCGCGAACAGATGGCCCACGCGCTCAGCTCCCTGTCCAGTGTGGGTGTGCGGGAAATCGGGGTCGCGTTTTCCCATGCCCGCCAGCGCGATGCAGCCTTGCCCGCGGTCGAACAGGCGGCGGCTACCCTGGGCCTGAAACTGCGCTCCCTGCCTGCGCCGGGCCAGGCGCCCAGCAGCGCCGAACGCCAGGCCGAGCAGACCCAGGCCATCGTGTTGTTCGTGGGCGGTACACCTGAACTGCACGCGTTCGCACAGCGCCTGCCAGCACAGCCGGGCGGCCACCGCTACATCATTACGCTGGCCGATGTGAACCTGCAGGTGCTCGGGCAAATGGGCGGCGTGCCCCGCCACTCCTCCGTCATTGCGACGCAGGCGGTACCACTGCTGACCTCCAGCACCGGCGTGGTACGGGCCTACCGCCAGGCGCTCGCACACTACTACGACGAACCGCCATCGCCCCAGGGCCTTGCCGGCTTCGTGGCGGCACGCTACACCGCAGCCATGCTCTCGGGCATGCGCACGGGCATCACCCGCGCCAGCGTCCTGCAGGCGCTGCGCGAGCGCAAGGACACCGATGTGGATGGCTTCATGGTGCGCTGCGAAGGCGCCGAGCGCCGCAGCGGCTACGTGACCCAGACCATGCTGTCTGCCGATGGGCGACTGATCGGCTGACCAGCGGGCTGCCGCAGTGCCGGCCTGGCCGGGCGCTGCGCATGCGGGTGCTATCCTGCCCAACACCGCCAACCGTCTGGTTTTCCCTATTTTTCCCCTCTATTTTTTTCCACAATGCAAAACGGAATGTTGCTCGCCGCCGTCGATCTTGGATCCAACAGCTTTCGCCTTGAGATCGGCCGGCAAGACAACGGCCATATCCAGCGCGTGGAATACCTCAAGGAAACCGTGCGCCTGGGGGGCGGGCTGGACGAAGACCACAACCTGAGCCTGGACGCCATGCAGCGCGGCTGGGACTGCCTGGCACGCTTTGCCGAACGGCTGGGGGGCTTTGCGCACACACAGGTGCGCGCGGTGGCCACGCAGACATTGCGCGAGGCCAACAACCGCGAAGCGTTTCTGCACCGCGGCAGCGAGGTGCTGGGCCATGCGATCGACCTGGTCTCCGGCCCCGAGGAGGCCCGCCTCATCTACCAGGGCGTGGCGCACCTGCTGCCGCAATCGGACGAGCGCCGGCTGGTGATCGACATCGGCGGTCGCTCGACCGAGCTCATCCTGGGCCAGCAATTCGACGCACGCGCCGTTGCCTCCTACCGTGTGGGGAGCGTCGCCTGGTCAGCGCAGTATTTCGCCGATGGCCGCTTTACCGCCAACGCCTTCGAGCGCGCCGAGGTGGCCGCGCAAGCAGCCTTGGAAGATGCGGCGGTGATGTTTTCATCCGGCCACTGGGAGCTGGCTTACGGCGCCTCGGGCACGGTGGGGGCGGTGGCGGACATTCTGGCGGGCGCAGGTTTCGAGCGCGATCGCATCGGCCGCGACGGCCTGCTCTGGCTCAAAGCCCAGTTGCTGCGCGCGCAAAGCGCCGACCGCGTGCGCCTGGACGGCCTCAAGGAAGACCGGCGTCCGGTGATCGGGGGCGGCATCAGCGTGCTGTGCGCCGTGTTCGACCTGCTGCGCATCGACAGCCTTCACGTGGCCCAGGGAGCGCTGCGCCAGGGCGTGCTGTACGACATGGTCCAGCGCGAACACCCCGAATCCGACCTGCGCGTGCTCACCGTGCAGACACTCATGCAACGCTTTGCCGTCGATGTGGAGCAGGCCGCACGCGTGGCGCGCACGGCGGTGGATTTGTACGGGCAACTGCGCGGCCCAGGGGCGATGGGCGCACGAGAACTGGCCTGGGCGGCGCAGTTGCATGAAATCGGCTGCATCGTCTCGCATGTCGATGCGCACCGCCACGGCGCCTACATTCTGGACAACACCGACGCGGCTGGCTTCTCGCGCGACGAGCTCGCCCAACTGGGCACGCTGGTGCTCGGCCAGCGCGGCAAGCCACGCAAACTGGATGTGGACATGAGCGACACCACGCTGGCCCTGCAACTGCTGTGCCTGCGGCTGGCCAAAGCCTTGTGCCATGCACGGCGCGACCCGTCGACCGAAGGGCTGAGCCTGCGCCTGTCCGGTCAGCGCTTTGCCCTGCAGGCGCGGCCCGGCTGGGCAAGCGAATTTCCGCAATCGGCCTATCTGCTGCAAGAGGAAGCGGCGGCATGGAACAAAACGCCCTGGGACCTGCAGCTTGAGTTGCCCTGATCCGCTCCCGCGCCATCCACGCTGTCGTTTGCTATGGTAAATATAGCTGTGTTCCTATAGTGATATTGCGCTAGCGGCAGATTTTCATCATATAGTTTACCTAAAGCAGCTCAGGCGACTGCACTGCCAGCAGCACGGTTTCCCATGCGTCCACGCGCTGGCGCTGGCGCAGCCACCACACCGCGCCCTTGCGCACTGCGCAGGCCCCGCCCGCCAGGCCAAGCGTCTGGGCCAGCACCTCGCCCAGCACGGGCTGGTGCCCGACGACCAGCACCGTGCCGCGCCCCTGCGGCCAGCGCGCGCAGTCGAGCAGATCCTGCGCGCTGCCGCCCGGCGCCAGTTCGGCGCACAGCTTGAGCTTGCGCCCCAGGGTGCGCGCCGTCTGCTCGGTGCGCAGCGCCGGGCTGCACAGCACGCGCAGGCCTTCGGGCAACTGGCTGTCCAGCCACCGGGCCATGCGCGTCGCCTGGCGCTCGCCGCGCGCTGTCAGCGGACGCCGCAGGTCTTCAAGGCCGGCGCCGCCTGGAGCGGCTTCCGCATGGCGCCAGAGGATGAGATCCATCACCGGGCGCAGCACGCCGCATCGCTTGCGCACTGGGCGTAGCGCGCCATCAGCGCGGCCTGAACGCTGTTGCCGGTGACGGGATGCGGCGCACGGGCGTAGCTGCCGTCGGCGCGCAACTGCCAGGCATCGCGGTCATCGTGCAGCGCTCCGACCAGGCACTCATCGATGATGCGCTGGCGCAATTGTGGGTCGGACACCGGCCACGCCAGTTCGACGCGACGCAGCATGTTGCGGTTCATCCAGTCGGCGCTGGAGAGATACAGCACCTGCTCCTCACCGTGCGCGAAATAAAACACACGCGCATGCTCCAGAAAGCGGCCGATCACCGAGCGCACCTGGATGTTGTCGCTCACGCCTGGCACGCACGCGGGCACGATGCAGGCGCCGCGCACGATCAGGTCGATGCGCGCCCCCTGGGCCCCCGCTTTCAGCAGCGCCAGCGCCAGCGCTTCGTCCGTGAGGGCATTCATCTTGAGGACGATGCGCGCCTCCTGCCCCTGCGCTGCCGCCTTACCCACCGCGGCCACGCGCTCGAGCATGCGCCGCTGCAGGTGAAACGGCGCCACCAGCAGACGCCGCATGCGCGGCAGAACACTCTGGCTGGCCAGATGGCTGAAGACCTGGTCCATATCGGCGGTAAGCAGGGGGTCGGCCGTCATGTAGCTCAGGTCGGTATACAAGCGCGCCGTTCGTGCGTTGTAGTTGCCCGTGGAAAGATGGCCATAGCGCCGCATGCGCCGCCCCTCACGCCGGGTGATGAGCAGCATCTTGGCGTGCGTTTTGAGGCCCAGCACGCCGTACACCACCTGGGCGCCAGCGCTCTCGAGCGCCTCGGCCCAGTTGATGTTGGCCTCCTCGTCAAAGCGCGCCTTCAGCTCCACCACCACCATCACTTCCTTGCCCAGGCGCACGGCCTCGCGCAAAAGTTCCAGCAACTGCAGGTCCGAGCCGGTGCGGTAAATGGTCTGCTTGATGGCGACCACCGCCGGATCGAACACGGCCTCGCGCAGCAGCGCCAGCACCGCATCGAAACTCTCGTACGGCTGGTGCGCCAGTGCGTCTCCCGCGCGCAAATGCGCGAACAGCGAGCCAGTGCGCGGCAAATCCCGAGGCCAACGCGGCATCCAGACCGGAAACAACAGGGAAGGCTCGCTGGCCATATCGACCAGTTGCGACAAGCGCACCAGATTCACCGGGCCTTCCACGCGGTACATGGCCGCCTCGGGCAGTTCAAACTGGCGCAGCAGGAAGGCGCAGAGAAACTCCGTACAGCCCGCCGACACTTCGAGCCGCACCGCCTGCCCGAAATTGCGCTGCTGCAGACCTTGGCGCAGCACGGTGCGCAGATTGCGCACGTCTTCTTCGTCCACCGCCAGATCCGAATGGCGCGTGACGCGAAACTGCGACAGCTCCGTCACCTGACGGCCCACGAAGAGATCGGACAGGTGCGCGCGCACCACGCTTGAGACGCTGACGAACTGCCGGCCTTCAGGCGCGACGGAGGCCGGAAGGCGGAAAAAGCGTGGCAGGGCCCGCGGCACGCGCACGATGGCCACTTCGTTGTGGCGGCCAAATGCGTCGCTGCCGGAGAGCCGGACGATGAAATTGAGCGACTTGTTGGCCACTTGGGGAAAGGGGTGCGCGGGATCCAGGCTCACCGGCAGCAGCAAGGGACGCAACTCACGCTCGAACAGGGCGCGCACCCAGCGGTGCTGTGCGGGCGACCGCTCGCCATGCGCGATCACCCGGATCCCATGCAGCGCCAGTTGCGGGAGCAATTCGTTCTGGTAGAGCGCGTACTGCCGGTTCACCAATTGGCGCACCGTGGCGGCAATGGCCTCGAAGGCCGGCCGCCCGGCCGCCGAAGTGCGCGCAGACGCCAGGTGCGGCTCGGCCCGCACTTCAAAAAACTCATCCAGGTTGGACGACACGATGGCCAGAAAGCGCAGGCGCTCAAGCAACGGCACGTCGGCCCGTGCAGCCCAGTCAAAAACGCGTTGGTTGAACGCCAGGATGCTCAGATCGCGATCCAGCAGCGCGGCTTCCAGTCGGGGCACGGCGGGTGCGTGCATCAGCAGCCCAGGCGGCGGCACGTTTTTGGCAGGTGTTGGCGCAGCGAGGTACAGGAGCGGACGAAGCATAGGCGAACGGAGCCCTCAGAGCAAAAGGACAGCCTGCAACAGCCAGGCCGCACCGGCGAGGCGCGCCAGTAGCGTACGCGCACCACGGCTCGGTGTACCTGGCAGTTTGCCCTGCCTTTGTGACACATCCGTGACGCTCCCACACCCACACCCGCGCCGGGGACCAACGAGCCGTCTGCAACCAGACGCGCCGCATACACTTGCTCGCCGATGGATTCAGGCGCGCCCACGGACAACAGCGAAACAATTTCATACAATCTCGCGGCCCAGGCCCCCCTGCATCCGCCCGACCGCCTCCGCACCGCTGTTTCATTGAACGAGTTCGCCCCCTCCCTTTCTGCCACGCCGCCCAACGCTTCCTCGCCTGAGCGCACCCTGCATGAGCTGCAGGCGCTGCTGGACAACGCGGGCGCGGGCATCGTTTTCATCCGCGAACGGCAGGTGGTGCGCTGCAATGCCCGGTTTGCACAGTTGTTCGGCTACGCCTCGGCGGCCGACCTGATCGGCCAGCGCAGCGAGAGCTTTTCCCTGGGTCGGGCGGCCTACCGCGATCTGGGGCGCGCGGCCTTTCCCGTGATCGCGGCCGGCAAGCCCTACACCACCGAGCGCGAAATGCGGCGGCGCGACGGCCAGCGCTTCTGGGCCCGCCTCACCGGCAGCCTGATCAACACTGCCGAGCCGCTCGATGGGGCCGTCTGGGTCCTCAACGATCTCGATGCGCAAAAAACTGCGCAGAAGCAGCTAGAAGCCGCTTTGTGGGAAAAGCAGACTTTGTTTGACCACGCCATGGTGGGCATCGTCTACCTCGTCGACCGCAAGATGACGCGCTGCAACAGCTTCTTTGAAAACATGCTGGGCTACGGTCCGGGCGAGCTGACCGGCCGCTCGACGCGGCAGTGGTACGCCACCGACGCCGAGTGGGACGACATTGCGCAGCGCAGCTATCCGGTGCTGCAGCGCGGCGATTCGTTCGCGGGCGAAGTCACCATTTGCCGCAAGGACGGCAGCCAGATCGTCTGCGAAGTCCGCAGCCGGGCCTTGCATCCTGGCAAGCCCGAGTTGGGATCGCTGTGGACCGTGATGGACGTGACCGAGCGCCGCAGCGCCCAGGCCGCGGTGGCCCGGGCCCAGGCCGAGCTCGAGCGCCAGGTGCAGGAACGCACGCGCGAGCTCAGCGAAACCGTCGACACCCTGCACCGCGAAATGAAAGAGCGCCGCGTCGACCGCGACCGCATCCACTGGCTGGCCCACTACGACGCCTTGACCGGCCTGCCCAACCGCACGCTGCTGGCCGAGCGCAGCCGCGACGCCATCGCGGCTGCGCAGCAAAACAACACACCGCTGGCCGTCGTTTTCCTCGACCTCGACCATTTCAAGCACGTCAACGACTCGCTGGGCCACCGCGTCGGCGATGCCCTGCTGGTGGCCATCGCCGAGCGCCTGCGCGCCGTGGTGCGCGACAAGGACACGGTCTGCCGCCTCGGCGGCGACGAGTTCATTCTGCTGCTGCCCGGCGCCGATGCCAAGGGCGCTGAACGCGTGGCGGGCAAACTGCTCGATGCCTCCAAGACGCCCTACCAGATCGGGCACCACGAGCTGACCATGGCGCCCTCGATGGGCATTGCCGTGTTCCCTCGCGACGGCACGGATTTCGAAACGCTGACGCAGTCGGCCGACGTGGCCATGTACCGCGCCAAGCAGGGCGGGCGCAATACCCACCGGTTCTTCACGCCCGAGATGCAGGCCCAATCGGCCCGTGCCCTGACGCTGGAGAACGCCTTGCGGCGCGCGCTGGAGCGCGAGCAGTTCACGCTGCACTACCAGCCGCAGGTCGGCATGGCCACCGGCCAACTGCGCGGCGTCGAAGCGCTGCTGCGCTGGCAGCACCCCGAACTGGGCGCCATCTCGCCCACCGAATTCATCCCCCTGGCCGAGGACAGCGGCCAGATTCTGGCCATTGGCGACTGGGTGCTGCGCACAGCCCTGGCGCAGCTGCGCGCCTGGCAGCACGCCGGCCATGCGGTGCCCAGCGTGGCCGTCAACCTCTCGGCCGTGCAGTTTCGCCAGCCCGGCATGCCCGAGCGCATCGGCCAGATGCTGGCCCAGGCCGAACTGCCGGCGCATGCGCTGGAGCTGGAATTGACCGAAGGCGTGGCCCTGGACGACCCGCAGTCGGCAAGCGCCACCATGGACCAACTGAACGCTCTTGGCGTGCGGCTGGCCATTGACGACTTCGGCACCGGGTATTCGTCGCTCAGCCTGCTCAAGCGCTTTCCCATCCACAAGCTCAAGATCGACCAGTCCTTTGTGCGCGACCTGGGCGAGGACGCCAGCGACCGCGCCCTGGTCAGCGCCATCGTTCGCATGGCGCAGGCCCTGGGCATCGAGACGACCGGCGAGGGTGTCGAGACAGTGCAGCAGCTCGCCTTCCTGCTGGAACAGGGTTGCACCGAGGCCCAGGGCTTTTTCTACGCCCGCCCCATGCCTGGCGATGCCTTGCCCGACTGGCTGCATGCCCACCCGCAGGCCGCCGGCAAACAAGCGGTGCCTTGATGGTCAAAATTTTAAGGAAAATAAGGCTCCAGCGCTTATTGGTCCTAGGCTTTCAGCTATTTTCTGGATAGCAAATTACTTCTGTCTGCAGCGCGTGAGAAAATGCCCGATTACTCACCAGACACCCAAAGACAACACCATGGAAGCAGAACGCATCAACCTCATCGGCAACTCCCTGCAAGACCTCACGGAGCGTACCCGTGAGTTACGGGGGTATCTTTGACTACGATGCCAAATTTGAACGCCTGCGCACGGTAAACGCCTCGCTGGAAGACCCTGCCGTCTGGAACGACCCGAAGAAGGCCCAGGAGCTCGGCAAAGAGAAAAAATCCCTCGACGGCGTGGTGCTCACGCTTGAGCGCCTGACGCGCGAGCTGGCCGACAACAGCGAGCTCTACGAGATGAGCCGCGAGGAAGGCGACGAGGCCGGCCTGATCACCATCGAGCAGGAAACCGCCAAGCTGCGCCCGGACATCGAGGCGCTTGAGTTCCGCCGCATGTTCCGCACCGAAGCTGACCCGCTGAACTGCTTTATCGACATCCAGTCCGGCGCCGGCGGCACCGAGGCCTGCGATTGGGCCAGCATGCTGCTGCGCCAGTACCTCAAGTACGCCGAGCGCAAGGGCTTTAAAGCGACGGTGGAAGAAGAAACCCCGGGCGACGTCGCCGGCCTCAAGAGCGCCACCATCCACATCGAGGGCGATTACGCCTACGGCCTGCTGCGCACCGAAACCGGCGTACACCGGCTGGTGCGCAAATCGCCGTTCGACAGTTCTGGTGGCCGCCACACCAGTTTTGCCTCGCTGTTCGTCTATCCGGAAATTGACGACTCGATCGAAATCAACATCAACCCGTCCGACGTGCGCACCGACACCTACCGCGCCAGCGGCGCCGGCGGCCAGCACATCAACAAGACCGATTCGGCCGTGCGCCTGACGCACTTGCCGACCGGCATCGTCGTGCAGTGCCAGGACGGGCGCAGCCAGCACGGCAACCGCGACATCGCCTGGCAGCGCCTGCGCTCCAAGCTCTACGACTTCGAGATGCGCAAGCGCCAGGAAGAAGCGCAAAAGCTCGAAGACACCAAGACCGACGTGGGTTGGGGCCACCAGATTCGCAGCTATGTGCTGGACAACAGCCGCATCAAGGACCTGCGCACCAACGTCGAAATCTCCGCCACCCAGAAAGTGCTGGACGGCGACCTCGACGCCTTCATCGAAGCTTCATTGAAGCAAGGTATTTAAGGAATCTGCATGTTTTCATTGCACGAAGACGGCCAGGCACCCGCCACCGCCCGCCACCGCGGCGACTACCAGGCCCCGGCCTGGTGGATCGACACCGTAGACCTCACCTTCGACCTCGACCCGGCCAAGACACGCGTCCTCAACCGCATGCGCGTGCGCCGCAACCCGGACGTGCCGGCGCAGCCGCTGCGGCTAGACGGCGACGAGCTGAACCTGGCGCGCGTGATGGTCAACGGCGCCGGCACGTCCTTTCGCATGGACGCAGGCCAATTGGTGCTTGAGAACCTGCCCCAGGACGAGGCCGGTTTTGACCTGGAGATCTTCACCACCTGCGCGCCCGAGAAGAACACCGCGCTGATGGGGCTCTACGTGAGCCAGGGCACGTTCTTCACGCAGTGCGAGGCCGAGGGTTTTCGCCGCATCACCTACTTCCTCGACCGCCCGGATGTCATGGCCAGCTACCAGGTGCTGCTGCGCGCCGACAAGGCGGCCTACCCGGTGCTGCTCTCCAACGGCAACCTGGTCGAGCAAGGCGACCTGGACGGCGGCCGCCATTTCGCCAAATGGGTGGACCCGCACAAGAAACCCTGCTACCTGTTCGCCCTGGTGGCCGGCAAGCTGGTCGCGCGCCAGCAGCGCATCACGTCCCGCACGGGCAAGGAGCATCTGCTGGAGGTGTACGTGCGCCCCGGCGACCTGGGCAAGACCGAGCACGCCATGCATTCGTTGATGGCCAGCGTCGCCTGGGACGAAACGCGTTTTGGCCTCAGCCTGGATCTGGAGCGCTTCATGATCGTCGCCACCAGCGACTTCAACATGGGCGCCATGGAGAACAAGGGCCTGAACGTCTTCAACACCAAGTACGTGCTGGCCAGCCAGGCCACGGCCACCGATGTTGATTTTTCCAACATCGAGAGCGTGGTCGGCCACGAGTACTTCCACAACTGGACCGGCAACCGCGTCACCTGCCGCGACTGGTTTCAGCTCAGCCTCAAGGAAGGCCTCACCGTCTTCCGCGACCAGGAATTTTCCATGGACATGGCGGGCAGCGCCTCGGCCCGCGCCGTCAAGCGCATCGAAGACGTGCGCGTGCTGCGCACCGTGCAGTTCCCCGAAGACGCTGGCCCCATGGCGCACCCGGTGCGGCCCGAGAGCTACGTGGAAATCAACAACTTCTACACCGTCACCATTTACGAAAAAGGTGCTGAAGTGGTGCGCATGATGCACACCCTGGTGGGCCGCGAGGGCTTTGCGCGCGGCATGAAGCTGTACTTCGAGCGCCACGATGGCCAGGCCGTCACCTGCGACGACTTCGCGGCTGCGATTGCCGACGCCAACCCCGGCAGCGAGCTGGCCACGCGGCTGGACGCCTTCAAACGCTGGTACAGCCAGGCCGGCACACCCTGCGTCAAGGCGCAAGGCGAATACGCCGCCGCCGCGCAGACCTACACCCTCACGCTCAGCCAGAGCTGCCCGGCCACGCCGGACCAGCCGAGCAAGCTGCCCTTCGTCATTCCCGTCGAACTGGGCCTGCTGGCACAGGACGGCAGCGCCCTGCCCCTGCAAATGGAAGGCGAAACCGCCCCCGGCGCCAGCACGCGCACCGTGGTGCTCGACGCGCCCAGCCTGACGCTGCGCTTCATCGGCGTGGCGAGCGCGCCCGTGCCCTCGCTGCTGCGCTCGTTCAGCGCACCGGTGCGACTGGACTACGCCTACACCGATGCCGAACTGCTGACGCTGCTGGCGCACGACACCGACGCCTTCAACCGCTGGGAAGCAGGCCAGCGCCTGATGCTGCGCTGCGCTATCAATGCAATAGCTGGTAGCGCAGATGCATCAAGCGCTGGAGGCACATTTGATGCTGAAATCATGGACGCGGACCTGCTCGCCGCCCTGCGCCGCACGCTGCGCGACCCGCAGCTCGACGCCGCCTACAAGGAGCTGGTGCTGAGCCTGCCCTCCGAAAGTTACCTGGCCGAGCAGCTCGACGTGGTGGACCCGCAGCGCGTGCATGCGGTGCGCGAAGCCATGCGCCTGCAACTGGCCACCGCCCTGCGCGGCGACTGGGAAGCCGCCTACGAAGCCAGCCACGACACCGGCGCCTACCAGCCGGACGCGGCGTCGGCCGGCCGCCGCGCCCTCGCCGGCCAGGCGCTGTCCATGCTGTGCCTCGCCGCACAGCACACGGGTGACGCCGTCTGGCCAGGCAAAACGCTGCAGCGCTTCAAGGATGCCGGCAACATGACCGACCGCTTTGCCGCGCTCTCGGCCCTGGTCGGCAGCGGCCACCCGCACGCGGCGGCCGCACTGGCGCGCTTCCATGCCTTGTTCAAGGACGACGCCCTGGTCATCGACAAATGGTTTGCCTTGCAGGCAGGCACGCCCGATCGCGGCGGCCACGTACTGCCCGCCGTGCAGGCGCTGATGAAGCACCCCGACTTCCAGATTGGCAACCCCAACCGCGCGCGCAGCCTGATCTTCAGCTACTGCAGCGCCAACCCGGGCGCCTTCCACCGCGCCGACGGCGCCGGCTACCGCTTCTGGGTCGAACGCGTGCTCGCGCTTGACGCCATCAACCCGCAAGTCGCCGCCCGCCTGGCGCGCGCCTTGGACCGCTGGAGCAAGCTGGCCGAACCCTGGCGCAGCGCGGCGCATGCCGCCATTGCCCAAGTGGCCGGACACGCCAAACTCAGCAAGGACGTGCGCGAGGTCGTCACCCGCGCCCTGGAGACCCCATGACACCCCCCAAGAAAATCTCTCTCACCCGCTACCTCGTTGAGCAGCAGCGCATCGACGGCCTCATCCCCGGCCAGTTGCGCCTGCTGCTTGAAGTGGTCGCACGCGCCTGCAAGAGCATCAGCCACGCGGTGAACAAGGGCGCGCTCGGCGGCGTTCTGGGCAGTGCCGACAGCGAAAACGTGCAGGGCGAAATCCAGAAGAAGCTCGACATCATCGCCAACGAGGTGCTGATCGAAGCCAACGAATGGGGCGGCCACCTGGCGGGCATGGCGTCCGAAGAAATGGACGCCATCTACGTAGTGCCCAACCGCTACCCCAAGGGCGAATACCTGCTGCTGTTCGACCCCCTTGATGGCTCCAGCAACATTGATGTGAACGTCAGCATCGGCACCATCTTCAGCGTGCTGCACATGCCCGAGGATGACCGCGGCGTGGACGAAGGCGATTTTCTGCAGCCGGGCAACCGCCAGGTCGCCGCCGGCTACTGCGTCTACGGCCCGCAGACCACCCTGGTGCTGACCGTGGGCGACGGCGTCGTCATGTTCACGCTGGACCGCGAGCAGGGTTCGTTCGTCCTCACCCAAGAGAACGTGCGCATCCCCGTCGACACGCAGGAATTCGCCATCAACATGAGCAACATGCGCCACTGGGCCCCGCCCGTGCGCCGCTACATCGACGAATGCCTGCAGGGCCGGGAGGGCCCGCGCGGCAAAGACTTCAACATGCGCTGGATCGCCAGCATGGTGGCCGACGTGCACCGCATCCTGACGCGCGGCGGCGTCTTCATGTACCCCTGGGATCAGCGCGAGCCGGGCAAGCCCGGCAAGCTGCGCCTGATGTACGAGGCCAACCCCATGGCCTGGCTCATCGAGCAGGCTGGCGGCGCCGCCACGAATGGCAAGGAGCGCATCCTGGACATCCAGCCGACCAAGCTGCATGAACGCGTCAGCGTCATTTTGGGCTCAAAAAACGAGGTTGAACGCGTGACCAGCTACCATTCCGGGCTATAATTTTGAGCTAAGCCGGTGTAGCTCAGTCGGTAGAGCAGCTCATTCGTAATGAGAAGGTCGGGTGTTCGATTCATCTCTCCGGCACCAATACAGATAAGGGTTCATTGCTATGAAAATAGTAGTGAACCCTTTTTCTTTTGTGGGTATGTAAGGGCGGATGTAAGACGATTTCGGGAAAGCCACGCCAGCACCAGCAACAAAAAAGGCCCCTCGGCGCGGGGGCACTGGTTGGATACGACGGCCATCAAACTGCCGTGCCTTGTGTGCATGTGCGGCATCAAGGCCTCGGCAGCAGCAAACGCGCAGGCGCAGCGGCTGGGCCCATGGCGCATGACGCATGACGTCCAGCAGCCATTGCAACGCGGGTGTTTTCAACTGGGGTAACCACGGTAACCAGCTTGGTAACCAAGGCGTGTTAATCCGGTCAGCCGCACTAATGAGCTTGGCGGTGTGCTCATCGGCAATCTCGTAGCCATCCGGCAGTGCCGATTGAAGCTGCCCAACGAAGGCGCGGCAGTCTCTTGCAAAGACGGAGAGTGAATCGCCGGACGGCCACCAAGTCTGAACGACGGGCCGCACCTCGCTATCTTCTATTCGGTAGGCAAATATGTCGTGAAACGCATAGCCATGCTCTCCGCCAGCTAAAGCATCAGCTAATTCATCGGGGGACAGCACCTCCCAATTTGTCAAGAACGGAATTGCCCGCACGGGTATGGCATCCCGGCCCTCAATCTTCAAGATGACGTTCACTGCATCCTCCCGAATGCTGCTCCCTCGATAGGAGCCCCAGCAGGTCAGCAGGGGAACTGGCTTTTCGGCAGGATTGCGGCCCTGCCTAGCTGGGACAAAAACGGTCAGGCCAGGGCGGAAATCACGGCGCTGGGGTTGCGCTCGATAACGTTCAGCAGCACCAGCGCCGGGCCGCGTGGCGTGCGGTCGCCACGTTCCCAATGGCGCAGCGTGGCAGTGGAAAAACCAAAGCGGGCGGCGAATTGCTCTTGGGTCATGCCCACCTTGGCGCGCACGGCCTTCACGTCCACGGCGCGAGGGTAGTGCACACGAACCCCGTGGGCCTCGCCCTTGGCGTGCGCGATGGCTTCATTCAGCCCCTGTTTGATGCTCTCGAATGCTGCGCTCATGATTTCCGTCCTTTCCAAATACTCACCAAAATGCCCACCAAATCCGCCAGCTCGTTACGCTCGGCCTTGGTCAGATTAGCCTTGTCCCCCTTGGCAAAGAGCGTCAGCAGGTACAGCGGCATGCGGACATCGTGGTAGTAGTAGATGACACGCACGCCTCCGCTCTTGCCTTGGCTACCCCGGCTCCAGCGCAGTTTGCGCACGCCCCCGGTGCCCTCCATGATGTCCCCTGCCTCGGGATGGTTCGCCAGGTAGGCAATCAAATCTTGACGCTCCTGCGGGTCTAGCAGCTTTGCCGCCAAACGGACATAGCTGGGGAGTTCGGCAATGCCTTGCATGGGCTGATTCATGATTGATTCTAATCCAATGGATTAGTTTCGTCGCCTTCTCAATGCACCACGCGCAACGCACCGGGCGCGGCCTGGGCGTCGAATTGCACCCCGGCAAGGTCAAGTATGTGGGTCTCTATGCGCTCCAGGAACGGGCGCAGAGCGTCAACACTGCGCGGGCGGTAGCCCTCGGCTGTAGCGCTTGGCTTGTGCCCCATTACTTGCGCGATAGCCCCGGCAGGTGCCCCGGCAGCCTCACCCAGCAGCGAAAAGGAACGGCGCAGCCCGTGAATTGTCAGGCCCTCAATTGCAGCGCTTTGCAGTGCCTTTACATGGCTGTTGCGGGTGTCTGTAATACGCCCTGCCTTGCCCGTGCTGGCGAACACATACGGGCCCACCTTCGGCAGCGCTGCTATCCATCGCGCTGCGGGGCGTGGTTTGCGTCTTTTTCACAAATACATGCAGCACCAGCAGGCGGCGGCCTTGGATGCCAATGGTGATTTTTTGCTGAAACTCACCCTGAGACACATAGGCAGGTTTTCCGGCTGGCGCAACAGCGCCAAACTACTCAACAGCGTGCTGACCATTGCTTACTTTGATCGGTTGGGAGTACCCAGACTCTCATGACCTCAAACTCTCGAACCGCTCGGTGCGAACCGGCATTCCGGGTGGTGTGGCAGGGGCGCCTCCAAGAATGGAGGCCCCCTATGCCGATTTGATCCTGCGTGTAGACAGGTTTGAGCATGCTGAACGACTGAGCAAAGGCAGCCGCTCACCGGTGAGCACCATGGATAAAAATCCTTGTCCAAGGCGCCTTAAGGCCCCTCAGCTCCCCGCCACCTTCATCCGGTTCACCAGCACCGACCCAATCGTCTTGGCGCCGTAGTTGTACGCATCCGCGCCCACCGCCTCGATGCCCTTGAGCATGGCGGCCATGTTGCCGGCGATCGTGATTTCGTGCACTGGGTAGGCGATTTCACCGTTCTCCACCCAGAAGCCGCTGGCGCCGCGCGAATAGTCGCCGGTGACGTAGTTCACGCCCTGGCCCATCAGTTCGATGACGAACAGGCCCGTGCCCAGTTTCTTGAGCATCGCGTCCAGGTCGTCGCCTTTTTTCGTGCGGCGCGAGTTCAAGATGAGGTTGTGCGAGCCGCCAGCGTTGCCGGTGGTTTTCATGCCGAGCTTGCGCGCCGAATAGCTGCTCAGGAAATAACCCTGCACGCAGCCTGCGTCCACGACCTTGCGCGGCGCAACGCGGACGCCCTCTTCGTCAAAAGGCGAACTGCCTTTGCCGCGCGCGATGAACGGGTCTTCCAGAATATCAATGTGCTTGGGGAAAACCTGCTTGCCCAGCGAGTCAAGCAAAAAACTGCTTTTTCGGTATAACGCGCCACCGCTCACCGCCTGCACAAAGGCGCCGAGCAGGCCCGCCGCCAAAGGTGACTCGAACAGCACCGGGCATTGTGTCGTGGGGAGCTTGCGGCTGCCCAGGCGCGCGAGCGCACGCTCGGCGGCATAGCGGCCCACGTCAGCGGGTGCGGCCAGCTCCTGCGCATCGCGCATGGAGCTGTACCAGGCGTCGCGCTGCATGTCGCCGCGCTTGCCGGGGCTTTTGGCGATGGGGGCACAAGAGAGGCTGTGGCGCGAGGTGGCGTAGCCGCCGCGAAAACCGCGCGTGTGGGCGGTGAAAAAATGGCTTTGCTGGGCCGACACGCCAGCGCCCTCGCTGTTGGTGATGCGCCGGCTGGTGGCAAAGGCTGCGGCCTCGCATTCGAGCGCGATGCGCGCTGCCTCTTCGCTGGTCAGGGCCCAGGGGTGGAACAGCTCCAGATCGGTGCGGTGCGTCTCTGGCGGGGCGATGTCATCGGCGTCGGGCAAGCCGGCCATGGGGTCAGCGGCGGTGAAGCGGGCAATGTCGTAGGCCGCCTGCACGGTCTGCTCGATGGCGGCGCGCGAAAAATCCGAGGTGCTGGCGTTGCCGCGGCGCTGGCCGACATAGACCGTGACGCCGAGCGACTTGTCGCGGTTGCGCTCCACAGTCTCCAGATCGCCCTTGCGAACGCCTACCGAGAGCCCGCAGCCCTCGGAGGCCTCGGCGGCGGCGTCGCTCGCACCGAGTTTTTTGGCGTGTTGCAACGCCTGGTCCACCAGGTCTTCAAAAAACGGGCGGGAATAGCTGAAGCCGGTGTCGGCGCGGGAGTCGGTTGGGTTCATGGCGAGGGCTATGATACTTGCGGCTTCTCCATCAGGAGAGCGCCCCGGGTAGCCCGTGCTGCCCCAACCCCCATTTCCACATGTCACGCAAACCCAAAAAAGGCTATTACGTGCGCGGTCAGTTCGTTGCAGAAGGCAGCGAACTGGACCTCGAACTCAAAGCCGAGCTCAAAGGCACAGCCGATTCGAGCCGCACCGACCTCAAGCGCGAGAGCGATGCGCTGCAGGACCTGGGCAAAGATCTGCTCACGCTGCGGGCCGACTTGCTGGCCGGCCTGAAACTGCCCGACAAGTTGGTGGATGCGCTCGCCGAAGCCCGCCGTATCACCAATTTCGAGGGCAAACGCCGGCAGATGCAGTTTGTCGGCAAGCTCATGCGCAAGCTCGACGGGGCCACGGTGGAAGCCGCCCGCGCCGCGCTGGATGTGCAGCACAGCGGCTCGGCGCAAGAGAAGGTGGCGCTGCACCAGGCTGAGCAGTGGCGCGACCGGCTGATTGCCGAAGACGCCGCGCAGGCCGACTGGATTGCCCACTACCCGGACACCGACATCCAGCAACTGCGCGCACTGATCCGCCAGGCGCGCAAGGACGCGCAGAGCGCCCACGACGCCAAAATTGCCGAATCCACGGGCCTGGCCCCGCGCAAGGGCCGCGCCTACCGCGAACTGTTTGCGCTGGTGCGTACCGCCCTTGGCGGCGCAAGCGAAGCCGACGACGCAACAGAGGCCCCTGACGAAGACGAGCCCAATGACTGACCCCAGCCTGCCTCCACCCGAGCCGGTGAAAATCGGCATCGTTTCCATCAGCGACCGCGCCAGCAGCGGCGTTTACGAAGACAAAGGCCTGCCCGCGCTACAGGATTGGCTGGCGCGCGCGCTGCACAACCCCATTGAGTTTCTGCCGCGCCTGATTGCCGACGAACAGCAGACCATCAGCGACACTTTGGTGGCCCTGGTGGACGCCGGCTGCAGCCTGGTGCTGACCACCGGCGGCACCGGCCCCGCCCCGCGCGACGTGACGCCCGAGGCCACACTGGCCATTGCGCACAAGGAAATGCCGGGCTTTGGCGAGCAGATGCGCAGCATCAGCCTGCGCTTCGTGCCCACGGCCATCCTCTCGCGCCAGGTGGCGGTGATTCGCAACCAAAGCCTGATCATCAACCTGCCCGGCCAGCCCAAGGCCATTGCCGAAACGCTGGAAGGCGCCCGCGCCACAGACGGCAGCCTGATCCAGGCCGGCATCTTTGCCGCCGTGCCCTATTGCATCGACCTGATCGGCGGGCCGTACCTGGAGACCCGCGACGCCGTGTGCAAGGCGTTCAGGCCCAAGACGGCGCAGCGGCCCGCGCGAAGTTGAACGCACGGCGCCATACCGTCGAAAAATATCATTAAAACAGGCTCTAGTGTGGTGTCTCAAAAGTAAGCATCAAATAATTGAGCCTGCAGCCCGTGCGACAGATGCCAGGATGGTGTCGGCGCTTTTGTGCCACACAAAGGGCTTGGGATCCTGATTGTGGCGATCGAT
>Ga0265314_10000179_pt1 | contig 93867 bp, 65 predicted proteins | sample 4126metaG_FD_203106 | JGI IMG/M metagenome (GOLD analysis project Ga0265314, IMG submission 203106) | Rhizosphere microbial communities from Carex aquatilis grown in University of Washington, Seatle, WA, United States - 4-1-26 metaG | ecosystem: Host-associated > Plants > Roots > Rhizosphere >...
GATCGTTTGCTCCGAGCTCAAGCTCGACCTGACGGTCTCGGCCAAAGTTTGCTGGCTCAGGGCCGCCGATGACGATCATTGGACCGCCGGTTGCTCATTCGTGCCCGAACTTTCACCGGCCGCCCAGGAAACCCTGTTTGCGTCGGGACTGGTCGAACGGCGGATCTTCTCGCGCCAGCCGATCAAGCTTGTTGCCAGCGCCCAATGGGAACTCGATCCGGCCCGATTCGACGTCGAGCTGCTCGATGTGTCGACGGGCGGCGTCTGCATTCAGTCGCCGCGGCCGGGTAAAATCGGAGCGAGGATGGTGGTGGTCGTGCCGGCTGGCGATGGCCGTGAAGTGCCGATCGCCGCCCGTGCCCAATGGCAGATCGCCGACGGGTCCAACTATCTGATCGGGTGTGCCTACGTGAACGTCGAAGGGCATGCAGCCATGCACGAAGCGCTGGCGCTCGCGGTGCCGTCGCCAACGCAATCGTCCTCGCGCCCCTCGCCACGGAGGCGACGTGCGCTCTGGGTGGCCGGCTTGCTCGCGCTCGGGTGCATAGCCTGGTGCCTCTACGATCGACAGATCAGCGAGATTATCACGCAACTGCTGGCTCAATGGGCCCGCTTGGGTTGAGTTTATAAACGTCCCAAGCGAGGCGAGCGCGGGTAACTTGATCTTTCCCTGGAATTGAAGTCCGGGCAAAATACTCCTCTGGCCGATGTCACACGCCAAGAGGAACCACGGATGGCTTGCTTTGATCCAGGAATGCCGCTGCGAAGTCGCTCCGCGAGCTGCCGGCCGACGGTCCACATGATGGGAGTGATTTGCTTGTCAATGCTGGCGGCTTCGAGCGCCGACGCGGCCGATAAGGAGGCCAGCGACCTGACTCAGATGCCCCCTCAACGGCCTGTGGAGGTCGAGTTGAGCCTCGAGCTCGTCGAGGTCTCGCAGATTCAGGATCACGAGGAAAAATTCGACGTCGAATTCTATCTATTCCTGTCGTGGCACGACCGGCGGCTGGCCTTTGACCCCGATCAGACCGGCTCGGGCAAGCGGATCGTCCCGGTCGAGGAGATTTGGACCCCCGAACCTGATCTGATCGACGACCTCGATGTGAACGTGCAAGGGGGCAAGCATGCGCACATCATGCCGGACGGCAAAGTGCTCTACCGGCAATACTTCCGCGGAACCGTTTCGAGCAATTTCGACCTGCACGAGTTTCCCTTCGACCGCCATGAATTGGAACTGCACATCGAGGCCACCTCGGGCGAGGTCGACGACGTGCGCTACGTGGCTGGGGAAAGCGGCCCGCGTCATGGACCGGACGAGGCGGCCCGCGTCGTGCCCCACGGGTGGAACCTGCTGGCGACGACGAGCGAGGTCACCAAGAATCGCTATCCACGATTGCACGAGACGTATTCCCGGTTCACGTTTCGAATCGAAATCGAGCGAGATCCGCACTACTATTGGTGGTCGATCGTTCTGCCGCTGTTGCCAATCGTCGTCACAAGCTGGTCGGTGTTCTGGATGGATCCCAAGGAGTTCGGCTCGCAGATCGGTGTCGGCGTGACGGCCATGCTCACGGTCGTCGCCTACCGGATCACGATCGATTCGAGCCTGCCCCCATTGACCTACATGACCCGTATGGATTACTTCCTGCTGGTCTGTCAGGTGCTCGTGTTCGGGTCGTTCATCTTGTCGGTGTTGGCGCACGCCTGTTTCACTCTTAAGACCGCCGAGATGGTGACGCTTGCGAAGCGTATCAACCAGCGCTGTCGCTGGATGCCACCTTTGGCCATGGCCGTGACTTGCACGCTCTTGTTGCTGCTGCCGGCGGGCCTCGCGATGACAATCGTTTGTTGCTCTCTGGGTGTCGCGTTGCTTGCCTGCCGGCCCACACCGGCCAACCTGCGGCGCTGGTGCCTGGCCCTGCTCGTGCCCGAACGGTTTGCACACGTCGAACTCCAGACCCATTCTGACGAGGCCGACGATCGCCATTCGCGGGCCGGGTGACTTTATACTTCACGCGGCTATCTGCTGGCGTCCAAACGGGGTGCCGGCCTATAATGGTCCAGCCGTCAATGGGGCCTCGGGGGCCTGCCGTGAACCTGGCAAGCATGCAACGATCGAATTCCATCTGGGCAGCCGTGTGCTACTCGGCTCTCGCCGCGTTGCCGGCCCAGGCGGATGAAGCGCCTCGCGAGCCCCCGGCCGAAGCCGTCGTGCGTTGGGTTGCGGACCTCGACAGCCGCAGTTTCGCCACCCGTCGCAAGGCCAGTCGTCACTTGCGACAAGCGGGCCGAATGGCTGTCGAACCGCTTTCCTCCGCGGCCAACGGCGAGCGTGCCGAAGTGGCCCGACGGGCCGTCGACATCCTGGACGAATTGTGCCGGTCGTCGGAGTCAGAAACGAGAACGGCGGCACGGGCTGCTTTGAGGCGATTGGCGACCTCGTCGTACCCGCACGCGGCCCAGCCGGCCGCGGCCGCCCTGCGCTCGCAGCGGATTGCCGACCAGCGACGGGCCGTGGTGGCGATCGGCCGCCTGGGAGGCGAGCTTGGACCCGTAGGCATGGAAGACGGTGAGTACGTCGTCCACGAAGTGAAATTGAGCAAGAAATGGAAGGGTGGCAAAGCGGGCTTGGAACACCTGGCGAATCTGGTCCATGTCCGTAACCTGCTGTTAAATGGTGTCGAATTTAACGACGAAAGTCTCGCAAGAGTACGAGAATTGACCGATTTGCAGACGATCAGGCTCTACGCGACCGGAGTCACGGACGAGGGCGAAGAGTCACTTCGCCAGGCATTTCCCGGTGCCACGATCGACCGCCGCCGCGGCGCGATGCTGGGAGTGCGAGGGTTCACCGATCCGCGGGGCTGTAAGGTAGAAGACGTCGTGGCGAATGGCGCCGCCCAGATCGCGGGAATTGAAGTGGGTGACGTGATTACGCAGATTGGTGGCGACTCGGTCCGCGACCTACCCGGCATGATCGCGGTGATCGCTAAATACAATGCCGGCGAACAGGCTCGCATCGAGTTCTTTCGTGGCACCGAGCGGCTCTCGCGGGATGTGCTGTTTGGGGAATTGGATATCGATGCACTGCGATAAGTGCAGCAATCGGGCTCGGGTGCATCAGGCGATTTATCGGCGAAACCGCTCTGGACACAATGGGGTGCGGCCGGGTAAGATGCCCCGTGTCCAGATGTTTAATCTAGTGAGGTCTCGATCGCTCCAGCACGTCTCTGATTCGCCATTCTTTCAATCCCTGCCTTTTCGCCACAAAGCCCGCCTGATCAAGCCTGCCCGACTGATCTAGCCTGGACTGCCGAGCGGAGTGATTAGTCGGTTGATGCTGATGGTTGGCCTTCCAGAGCGTTTGGGTCGTCACAGTGGATTTTCGTGTGTGTCGGTCCCGAAATCGGGCCGTTGAGTTCGTGGCGGTCGTCGAGCAGCTTTTTCGCGTGCATGGCGCGCCGGGCTGCCGAGGTCGCGGGTTTTCCCCAGTTTTTGTAAGGATGATTCTGATGGCGAAAAAGTTGTACGTCGGCAACCTCCCTTGGTCCTTCACCTCTTCCGACTTGGAGGCGCTCTTTGCTCCATTCGGCACGGTGCAATCCGCGGAAGTCGTTTCCGACCGCGAGACCGGACGGTCGCGCGGTTTCGGCTTCGTGGAAATGGAAACACAGCAGGCCTCCGAGGAGGCGATCCGGGCATTGAACGAAAAGGACATCCAGGGCCGGAACCTGACCGTCAATGAGGCCCGCGAGCGGACCTCGGGCGGGGGTGGCGGAGGTGGCGGCGGCCGTGGCGGACGCGGCGGCGGCGGTGGTGGCTACGGCGGGGGCGGCGGTCGCGGCGGCCGTGGCGGCGGCGGCGGTGGGCGGAATTACTAACTCCGACCAATCAGTACGACCGACCAAGCAGAACGACCGACCAAACAGCGGAGTCCGGAGATGCCATCGGGAACGATCAAGAAACTGGTCCACGACAAGGGATTTGGCTTCATCCAACCCTCGGACGGTGGCGACGTGTTCTTTCACCATTCGACGGTGGCCGACCAGCAATTCGACAATTTGTCGGAAGGACAACGTGTCGAATACACACTTGACACCGCCAGTGGCGGCAAAGGCAAGGGGCCTCGCGCCGCCTCCGTGACGCCAGCGTAGAAATCCTGCCCGGAATTTCAGGGCGGCCCAATTTGGGCCGCCCTTTTTTTGTCAATGGCGCTACCGGCGGAAAACCCATGCCCCCGCGCCTCTCGCAAGTTCCCGCGGTCGAGGCATCAAGCGGTCATGGTAATACACGCGGCGAACCGCATTCCCATAGAAGTGCAGGGGCCGATAGGGACGTTGGATAATGGGGGTCGATTCGATGACGGCCCGCTCGGACCGCGGGATGATGACCCTGCCTGTCCAGCTTGGTTCCGAGGCCCGTGCGAACGACACCATCGCCACCGCGACTGCCGCCGCCGATACGATCATCCGAAGCGTCATACGGGTGGTCCTTCTTGCGGCCTTGATTTCGAGTTTCGCCACGACGGCTGAGATACAATAGGTCACAATTTGACGGTTGGCAAAAGGCATTTGCAACTCGATCAAGTCCCTCTGACGATCGCGCATGCGAGGGTTGCGGCGTCAAGAAACATGTCACAACCTCTGGTTTGCCGTGGACTCCAGCACGCTTGGCCGCGTAAGGTATAGCTTCCTCTCGAGATCATTCAGCAAACTCACCGATCTCGGGGCGCTCGACAGCCAGATAGTCGTCGTAAAGAATGCAGATTGAGATCGAATGGTCGCCAGCGTTGAAGTTGATCGAAGCGTTGTCCCCAAGGCGGCGATCGCAATGGGTAGCGAGGCCAAAAAGGCTGCCAAAGGGTGGGATCGAACCGGCAGTCAAGCCGGTCAGGTTCAAGACCTCTTCGGCCGATGCGAAGCGAAAGCTTTTCCAGCCCCGAGCCGCTCGGACCGTTTTGCTGGCCAGCTTGCGATCGGCGGGGAGAACGAACATCAGGAATTGGCCGTCGGCCTTGCAGATAAGCGCCTTGGCGCCGCTGGCCAACGGAGTGCCGCGCACGGCTGCGGCCTCGGCACTGGTGTAAACCGCCGCGTGCCGCAGCACCTGGAACGCGACATTGCGGTCATCGAGCCACTGGGCGATGCGTTGGAAAATCACGTCCGACACGAGAGTACCCCAGGGGGATCGTCATAAGTTGAAGCCCGCCGGCAAGTTATAGACCAACGCCAGCACTTGATAAAGCGCGGAAGCCTTGCAATTTGCCTTAAATACCTTATCTTGCACGTTTGCGCGGGTCTCGATTTGGCGCGCGGCGATTCAGCATGGAACACATCCTTTACGGTTACGAACTCAACGCGACGACCTGGGTCTACCTGTCGTCGTTGCTGACGATCGCGATCTATTTCAAATTCAGCCGTCTCTGGAGCATACGCAACTTCGACCTCTTGGTTTTGATTGCGCAGGCGCCCGGTTTGCTGATGGTGGTTCAGGAAGGCGACGTCGCCTACTGGGGCTACGTCTGGTTGTTCGCTTCGGGTGCCGTGCTCCTGCTGCGGATGTTATTCGACGCGCGCATGGTGCGGCGGCCATTGCTCGAACCAAACCTTTCGGCCGGCGGAATGACATTCATCGCCGCGTCACTGGCGGTGTTCATGATGGTCAACGTGCTCACCAACAAGGTCGACCCGCGCGATCTGGAGGGCCCCCAGCAGCTCGACAAGATGCTCTGGGGCGCCGAGGCGCGTGCCGACGACAAAGTCGTCGCCCAACACGGACCAGGTTACTCGTGGCTCCATTTTCTCCCCAGCATTACGACTAAAACCGCCTTGTCTTTGAAGGACCAGCCGGCCACAGCGGAGCAAGGCCGCTACAGCGTCCAGGCGGCCACGGCGCGGACGATGGCCATCATTTCGCACCTGGCGGTGGTGATGGGGGTCGTAATGATCGGCGTCTGGCACTTCGACAACATTCGTACCGGCCTGGCCGCCGCCACGCTCTACTTGTTGATGCCCTACACGGCGATCATGACCGGGCGAGTCGACCATGTGTTGCCCGCGGCGCTCATCACTTGGGCGGTCGCTTTGTACCGGCGGCCGTTGGTGTCGGGAATGCTGCTGGGTCTTGCCACCGGCGCTGTCTACTACCCGTTTTTCCTGCTCCCCTTGTGGCTGAGCTTTTACTGGGACCGGGGCCTGATGCGTTTCATTTGCGGCTTCGCTTCGATGCTGGCATTGATGGTGGTGCCGCTGGCCCTGACCTCGGCCAACGCCGAGTTGTTCCTGACGCAGATGAAAATGATGTTCGGCTGGCCCGATCTGACGATGTCGGGGGCCGAGGGGTTTTGGCACTTCCACAAGAATAAGTCCGAGTACTTCTATCTCTACCGCATTCCCGTCCTGGCGGCGTTCATCGCCCTCTCGATCAGTTTTGCAATCTGGCCGGTGCGGAAAAACCTGGGTACGCTCTTGAGCGGGTCGGCGGCGCTGATGCTGGGAACACAGTTTTGGAACGCGCACGACGGCGGGATTTATATCGCCTGGTACCTGCCGCTTTTGCTGTTGACCATCTTCCGACCAAACCTCGAGGACCGCGTGGCGCTGGCAACCCTGGGTGAAGGCTGGTTGGCCCGCCGGCGGACCATGTCGCGGAAACGGGCGGCGTGACGAGCTCTAGCCCACTCTAGCGCAACACGACGGGCCGATACATCGGTGCCCGTGCTGACGAAGCCCCACGGCGCTGGATCGAATCGCGAAAAATCTCTCCGTGGCATGGCGGCGCCGCAACGCGCTCCGCCGGTGGGCTAAAGAAAGAATTGGAACCCGAAATAAAGCGCTTGCGGACTCTGATACTGTCGCCAGGCTTCGACCGGCCGGTGATTCTCGAGCAACACCATACCGAAGGCCTGCACGCGTGGCGTGAGTGTGGCGATCAACTTGAAGATGCCGCGGTGGTTCGGAGCGTCCTGATAGGGATTGCCGATTTGCTGCGGGAAGTAGTCGCCGTAGTTGAAATCGGCCGTCCAGCGGCCGCGCCGCCAACCAAGGTCGACATAGTAGCCGACGCCCGTGATCGGCGGTAAGGTGGTTGTGTTGGAGGGGATGTACGTGTCGCGGTAGTAGAGGCTCCGGCCCCAATAAATGTCATTGGGGTCATACGGATGACGGAAGCCGTACTGATCGTAGATCGCCTCGCCTGACAGGATGAAGTTTCCGAAACGAACCATTCCGTCGAAGCCGGCGTGGTTGTCGTACTCTTTGATCGTTTCCGAGCCTACGCCGTCTTGCCATTTGACCGACGTTCCAACGGCCCAATTCTCTCCTTGCAGGCCGACCCGCGCCACCACGGCTTTGGACGAATTCGTGTCGCGATCCTGGCCGCCGTTGGTGATCGCCGTATCGAGCACCAGCAACCCCGGCTGGTAGTGCAGGAACAGGCCGGTCTCCTGGAAGCCGATCGCCTCGGTGCGGATAAAAGGCGCATCAAAACGAGAATTCGACAGGATCGGGAAGTAGTAACGTCCGAAGGGAGTGGGGGCCTTGCCAAACGTGATCGCGAGCTTGCGCCAGGTGAGCCGCGTGTTGAGCTCGAAAATTTGGAAAGTCGGAGTCTGGAAGTTGGCCACGTACGACATCATCTGCGGAGCCTGATCTTGCCGCAGATTGCGGTCGAGCGGCTGATTGAGGAAGAACTCCGAGTTGAACTGGCCCGTCCACTCGTCGCCCTGGTAGAGGTACTGTGGCCGCAGCGCCGCCTCGGCGCCGAAGGATTCCTCGGCGCCGCTCCATTGAACTCTTTGGTCGTCCAGGTAGTAAGTCCTGACGACGCCGTTGAGCAGCAGCACATCGGGTCGGTGCGGACCGTACTTGGTTCGCGGCCCGGGCGACGGCAGCAAAATGGTCCGTCCCAAGCCGGGAATCGGCGGATGGCCGGGTCCAGCGCCATAAATTTCCGCGGGGTAACCGAATGCCTGGCCAAACATACCTGGGAAAATGTCGGGCGGACGAGTGTCGGCAGGCACTGGCTCCGATAGCACATAGTTCTTCACCACCGAGCGAAAGGGTAGCTCTTCCGCCGGTGACGGAGTACCGGAGCTCGGCGCGGGCATGAGTTCGGACGACTGTTTGTCGCCCATCGTCGGGCCGTCGTCCTCGAGCCCCGTCGATCGAACCGGCTGCGAAGGCCTGAAGTCGAACGAATGAGAAGCCGGCCTTATCTCGCTAGCATCCTGTTGGGCCGCATCTTTGAAAGGTGCCAGTTCCGTGTAAAAGGGGGCTTGGGCAAAAGAGGTAGTCGGCGTTGCCCACGACGCGACACCAACTCCCAGGATCAAACAGTACCTGATCCATGACAACATCGCCCGCCGCTCCAGATAAACCGCCAGCGCGCACCGCTCGATCATGCTGAGCCACGAGTACACCTATCGTTCGATTCATTCGATACAAGCAGCAAAACCAATTCGCTCGAAAAAACCGGAACAGGCGGTAGACTTTCGCCATTTTGCCAATTCCTGCGTACACTTGATGGAGAGGAGCTCAGACCGCCAGTGAAGCGATCCTTCCGAGGCGAATACCCTTCGAAAGGAACTCATCTACCACGGCCGGCGAGAGCAAGAGTTCCAACTCTCGTGGCCGTCGCTTAGCCAAAGGATCGTGCCATTCTGATGGGATCACTTGCTCATCAGGCGCAAGTGCCGCCGACGCGGGGTGCAGGGCGATTTCGGCGATCGTAGAATTGCCCGCCCGAAGCAGAAAACTGCGTAGCAGAACCAGGTCGATGTGGCCGGCATGCGAGGCCCCAAAGAAAGCGTCGGGATGTGGAACGCCACATCGGCGAAGCCGCGTCCGAAACGCTTGAGCGTATCGCCATTTGATCGACGATAAAAAGCAGTTCAAAGGTCGAAATCCTGGCCGCAGGCTCGTGTGCCAGGCGTGCGGCTCCCAGGCCACGCGTGCCACGGGAATCGCGTACTTGCGTAGCAACCGAGGGATCGTTTGCGCCAAGGCAGGTAGCAGTTCGACGTATTGGTGCCCGTTCAGGTGTGTGGGACGCAAACTGTGATCGAGCAGTACTTCGATCTGGGCGCTCAACTCGGCCTCGATCGCAGCTTCCCAACGGGCCGAGCGAAAGAGCAGCCGGTGGAATAACGGTCCGATTCCCGGAAAGCAGCCCTGAGGGTCGAGTAATTCGGCGGGGTAGCGGTCGACGGTTAACGGATGTCCCTGGGTCAAATTCAGATGAATGCCCAGATCGAAAGGACGGCTCAGGTCGTCGAGCCGGCGGCGCATTTCGGAGCAGTTCAGGTCACCGGCCGGCCGGCCCGCGAAGCGAACTTTCCAGATCTCGATGGCAGAAGCGGTGTGGGGCGCATTCGTCAATACGGAAGCGCTGGTGAGGAGCCCCTGCTCGAAGGCTTGAAAAATGCCGTCGCTGACAACGCGGTTCATCCCCAGGTCGTCGGCGTGAAGTGCGACCAGTCGCCCGCCATCGCCCATCGGAGACTTCATGGTTTCGGTTGGCGCGGCGGCCACATTTGACTGACCATGCAGCCCAATAACAACAGCGCCCCCAGCGGCTGGCTGCCGTGATCGACGGCAAAATTGCGGATTGCTCTGCCGGCAAAATCGGTAACCAGGGGGCCCATCATGACGAGCGCGACAACAGTCGCCAGCCTCGCGGCGCGGCCGGAACGCGCAAAGGAGCGGACGACCGCCATCGCGGCAGTTGGCGCAAGGACGACATACGTGCAAGCCTCGGTGGCCGGCCCCAGTAGCACCACCCACAACGCAAACCAATCGAAGGTCGTTGCCAACCACGCGCGCGTGTCGCTCGTTTGCTTCCGCTCCCAAAGTGAGCGCGCCAGGACCAAGACACCCCCGCTGACTTCGAGTATCAGGAATGCTTGCTCCGAAAACGGTCGGAAGTAGATCATTGCCAGCCAATCGACGGTGCGCACCCGCTCGCGCATGATTTGGGCGCTGTCGAACAAATGCGTGAACCAACTGGCGTATTGCGATTGAACGACCGCGGGGCGCTGCATCACAAACGGCAACAGCAAGCCCGCGCCCAAGGCGAACACGAATCGCGGCGCGAAACGCCGAGGAAAAAGAGCGGCCAGCAAGAATGCCAGCGCCATAGGATAGCCCTTGATCAGCGTGGCCCAAGCAAGCCAGGCGGCGGAGCGGTTCCACTTACCGTCCGCGGCCGCCGCGACTCCCAAGAGCAACGAGGCCAACATCATCAGGTTTGCCTGGCTGTTGTACATACTGTGCAGCGACATCGGTAGCGCCAGCAAGAACAGCGCCGCCACCTGCGTGGGATTGAACTCGCCGGGGTAAAGACGCCGTACCCATGCCCCAATTCCCCAAGCATAGAGGCCGCAATTGACGAACTTCCAAATCACGCCGCCCCATTCGTCGGGCAGCACCGCCAGGGGCGTCAACGCCGCGGCAAAAAGCGGGCTGTAGCGATAGTATTCGCGGGTACGAATGTAGACGTCTTGGCCCGCCATCCAGCGGCGCGACGCCGCGGAATAGATGTCATAGACGGTATGCCATTGGGGATGGATATGGGCATAGATCGCCATGGCGACGACCAGTGTCACCCAAACGGCCCACGCGGTACGCCCCCAGTGGACCCTCGAGCGTTCGTTTGGGGATTGCCACGGAAGCTGGTTGACTATCGTCGCCATACGGCGCTCCTGGACGATTCGAAAACAGACGGGGAAAACTATAACCGTCAGATGATCGTCGAGCGCACGGTACCGACCTAGACCAATTTTGACAAAATCGACCGGGAGCTTTTACCGATTCTGCCAATTCTGCCGGCTTTGGCGAATCGCGGGGGATTTACCGCTTTTTCCGCTCCTAGTGGGTTGACCGGCGGGTGGAGCGAAACTAAAATCGACCACGAGGAGCGAGCCGCGCGTCTTATCCAACCTAACGCGCAGTCCATAGTACCCACCCATGCACCCCGGTTCTCGGCGCTTTGGCGAACTGGCCAGACTTTTCCGCCGCTCAGCGGTCTTGGCCGCGCTGGGCGCCTTTTTGGCCGCGACCGTCGGCATTCCGGTCCCCTCGGCTTCGGTGAAGGATCTGAGTAAGCCTTTCCCGTGTATGCATCGTCTCTGCGGATGCATGGACGCCGCGCAATGTTGGAAGGGTTGTTGCTGCTTTACCGACCGGGAGAAGCTGGCCTGGGCGGCGGCGCACGGTATCGCGCCGCCCGACTTTGTCGTGGCCGCGGCGCACAAGTCGATCGATTCTGAAGCAACCTGTTGCGATGACCACCCGCGCGGCAGCCGAGATCACAAAGCACATGCCAAGAATTCGCCTGGCTCGAAATCATCGAACCTGGTGATTGCCTCGGCGTGGCGGTCGTGCCACGGGCTGGCGCCGAATTGGACGTCATTGAGTGCCGTGTCTCCGCCGCCTGACGGTGTCGCATGGCAATTCGAATGGACTGAAATCGGCCGTGTATGCCGGCCTTCAAGGGCCGTGACGTCTCAGGCGTATCCCCCTCCCCTCCCCCCGCCGCGCGTCTAAGCTCGGCTGGCGCCAAGGCGGCCGCCACGACGAAAGCATTGCCGCGCAGGGAAGAATTCCATGCGCGCGGCGGTTGTCGTCGATTGATGGCGCGTTCGCTTCGGTTCGCATCCGCACCTTCGCTGCCGTAATCGTCGCGGCAAGGTCTTGCGCGCTCACGTTGGCGCTTGGCGGCTCGCTCCTCAACCGATACGTCGGTGCGGACGTGGGCGCGCCAGGCCAATGCCGCGCGGCGCGAGTGGCGCGCGGAGCACCGAGTGGACACTTGACTGGGCGCCAAGACGCCGACCGATTTTATCCCGCGCAGGGATCGTCGGGGGCCGAGGACACTACCAACGTCGGCTGGGATCGCAAGTGACCAGTTCCGAATGCCTCGCGCCGAGAGCTCGGGGTGGCCGAGCGAACGACCCTGAGCCGTGGCGACACGGCGAAACGGCCGCCCTTTTTTTCACAACTACGAATAACCGCGACGGATCGACACCGCCCACCATTCCAACTGACACAAAGAGACAGCGCTCATGAAGACCAAGAAACCTGGTTTTACGCTCATTGAGTTGCTGGTGGTCATCGCGATCATCGGCATTCTGGTTGGGTTGTTGCTGCCCGCTGTGCAGTCGGCGCGCGAGTCAAGCCGCCGTTCGAGTTGCACGAACAACCTCAAGCAGATCGGCCTGGCGATCCAAATCTACCACGATCACACCAGCCACATTCCGCCGGGCTATTTGACCACGCTCGACTCCAGCGGCAATGAATTGGGGCCGGGCTGGGGTTGGGGTTCGATGCTCCTAGCAGATTTGGAACAGTTGAGTTTGCAGGCGCAAATCAACTTTGGACTTGATATCGGCAATGCGGCCAACGCCAAGCCACGTGTCACCTTGTTGCCGGTATACATTTGCCCGTCCGATACGCTGATATCGCCATTTACCGTCAGCCAGACCGCCGTGGACGTGGCTTACGGTAATTACGTGGGGATCAACGGCAACGGCGGCGTCAGCGATTTCGCGGGGACCAACGACGGTGTGTTCTTGCGAAATGCCCACTTTCGCTTCGCCGATATCCGCGATGGCTTGAGCACCACGCTGTTTGTCGGCGAGCGTTGCACTCGCATGTCGTACACCACTTGGACCGGCGCGGTGACCGGGGGCGCCGTTCCCTCGAACCTCGACCCGGCGGCGGTGGAAGCCTCGGCCGCGCTGGTGCTCAGCCATGCCGGCCCGCACATGCCCAACAACCCGGACGTGACCGACGCCGACGCCACCAGCAGTTTCCACGTGAACGGGGTCAACTTCGTCTTCGGCGATGGTTCGGTGCATATGATCAACAGCGACATCAGCATGCAGGTCTACGACGCGATGGCCACACGGGCAAGCAAAGACGTGGTCGTCGGAATCGACTAATTGGCGTCTGGAGAATACGTCAATCGACGGACTCCATCCCAACCTATCCGCCTACGAACCGCTTTTGAGCTGGTACAATCAGCGTTGGATTGCCGCATCCGCCCGATGACGATACGATCAAGAGACGCTTAAATCGTCTTTCGGATCGCCGTGAATCGAGGGCTTGGGAGGTAACGGTGGCCTTTCTGTTGGGAAAAGACTGGAACGTGATTGCGGTGACGTTCGAGCGCGCCGACCTGTACCGTGTCAACGGCAATCGCACCAAGGGGCAAGATGCCAACAAAATCCGAGAGAACGTGAAACGCCACGCGCGGACCATCTATTGGGCGGTGTACGATCAGAGGGGGAAAATGCTGGAAGGCTCTCCTGGACCTTACGCCGCGTCGCTTCCGGTCCCGACGATGGAAAAGCTGGTCAAGGATTTGCCCACGAACGAGACTTTGTTGCACGTGCTCGAGCTACTTGGCAAAGGCGGAAACGACAAGGCGGCCAAGGTTTTGGAGTGGGAACCGCCCGCCGTGGCGGTTAAGGCCAAGGAACCGGATGCGAGCGAGTACAAGCTGGTGGTTTCCATGGGCGAGGGGGAAGAGTTCGAGTCGAGCCTGAGGTTAAACATTTCGAATAACCAAATTAGCGGCGTGCTTATCGGGCCGGACGGCGAGGAATGCCCGTTGGTCGACGCTCGCTTTGCCGGTGCCGAATTGTTTTTCGACGTCGCGCTCGGCGCGGGTGTCGACGCAACTCGGCTCAAGTTCCGCGGTAAGGTGGCGCGTCGCGAGGTGCGAGGTACTTTTGTTTAGTTTCTCCGACGACCGTCGCGACGGAACGGGCGAGTATCGCCTGGCGCGTAAGATCTCCCAGGGCTGCGCCCTTGGCTATCGAATGGCCGTCATCGGGGTTGCCTGCACTCTTTTGGCTGGCTGCGAGTCCTCTGAACCCGCCCGGCCAGCGGTCGAAGAGCGTGAAGCCTCGCGCGCGGCACTGGCGGGCGTGCGGCTGAAGTTGCTAGTGGTCGATGATCCAGGCCTGGCCGCCGCGGCGGAGCGTCTGCGAGGCGAATGGCACTCCAGCACGGGGGCGGAATTCGAAATCTTCGAAATCACCGAGGCCGAACTACTGACCGCCGAACAGATCGAGTGCGACGCCGTGGTTTTTCCTACCCACGACCTGGGAGAATTGGCCGAGCGCGGCTGGCTGTTGCCGTTTCCCGCCCACGCGATCGACGATCGCGATTTCGAACTCGATTGGCCAGGCATTTTCGAAACGATCCGCAAGACCGAGACCGTTTGGGGAGACCAGATCCTGGCAGTACCGTTCGGATCACCCGTCTTCGTCTGCGCTTACCGGGCCGATTGGTTCGAAAGGTTCGACCGAAAGCCGCCGCGGAATTGGGCCGAATACCAGGCTTTGGCTGAGTTCTTCTCGAACCATAAAGACGTGGGTAACTCGCCAGCGGTGATCAAAACCGCCTCCTCTGAAGACAGCGCCCCCACGATCGTTGGCGCAATCTGCGGAGCCATCGAACCATGGGGCGCCGGCTGCGCCGGTCCGACGCTGCTGGCCCGCGCCGCCACCTATGCCAGGCACCGCGATTTCTATTCGACTCTGTTCGACATGGAAACGATGGAGCCCCTGGTTGCCGGCCCGCCTTTCGTGCGCGCGTTGGACGAATTGGTTGCCGTCAACCGGATTGCACCCATAGAGCTCCGCGAAGGCAAGCTGGCCGAAGTTCGCGAGTGGCTGTTGCAGGGGCGCACGGCAATGGCGCTGGTATGGCTCGCTCCGGCGATGGCTGTCAGTGACAGCGCACCGATTTCATTTGACCCGGTGAGTGACGGCATCGAACCGCCCGCGCTGGGTTTCGTCGAGTTGCCAGGCGGCGTCGAGATGTTCAATCCCGGCCTGAAATCCTGGGGGCGACGCAGCGACGACGACGCGGGGCGAGTGACGTTTCTGGGCGCATCTGGGCGGCTGGGGGCGGTGGTCAGGCAAACGACCGAAGGTGAGGCCGCGGCGCGGCTCTTGGCCTGGCTTTCCGGACCTCAGTGGAGCGAACAGGTTTCGGCGGCAAGCACGGCGACCACGTTGTTTCGCAAGACGCACCTGGAATCGCCCCAGCATTGGGTCGGGCAGCGATTCGGTTCAGGGGTTGCTGGGCCATATGCCGAAACCGTCGCTAAAGCGCTCGACGGCCACGCGTCGTTCGCCGCACCGCGGATCCCAGGGAGTCCGCGTTACTTGGAAGCACTCGACCGGGCCGTTCGCCGTGTACTGATGGACGAGGTGACGAGCCAGCAAGCACTTGACACAGTGGCCGCTGAGTGGCGAAATATCACGGACGAACTGGGTGCCGATCGCCAACGGGCGGCCTACCGACGGAGCCTGGGGCTTAAATAAGGTGGTCACTTGTCATTGGTCATTGGCTGTGGAACAGCTCCCCCGGGTTATTCCTGGTCACACGGAAACGAGCGACGCCCGCCGTGACTCTCAGTGACCTGTGACAACTTACCAATGACCAGATGACAACTGTCCGATGACCAATTTACGAGTCGCGCTGATCGGGGCGGGCGCCATCGCTCGCGACCAGCATTTGCCCGCCTGGTCGAAAGTGGCTGAGTGCAAAGTGGTGGCCTTGGCCGACCCGTCGCCTGTGGCCTTGGCGGCGGCTGGCGAATTGTTCGGTACGGCGCGCTGCGTGTCCGACTATCGCGAGCTCTTGGACGACCAGGACATCGATGCGGTCGACATCTGCTCGCCGAGCGCGCTGCACGCCGAAATGACGATCGCGGCCTTGGAGTCGAGCAAACATGTGTTGTGCGAAAAGCCGATGGCCACTTCGCGCGCTCAAGCGGCCGCGGTCCTCGCAGCCTGGCGCGCCAGCGGCAGGAAGCTGATGATCGCCCAGCACCTGCGGTTCGATCCCAATGTGCTGCAATTGCGGGCATACCTGGCACAACACCCGCCGGGCGAAATCTACTATGCTCGCGGCCAGTGGCTCCGCCGTCGCCGCTTGCCGGCCCGGCCTGGATTTACCGACCGTCGGCTCAGCGGCGGCGGCGCGCTATTCGACCTGGGGGTCCACCTGCTCGACCTGGCCTGGTGGATGATAGGGTGTCCGCGGCCGACGAGCGTAACGGGCGTGACCCATAATCACCTTGGCCGCCGCGGCGATCTGGGCAGCGAGTGGGGAGAGTGGGACGCGGCGCGGATCGACGTCGAGGACTTCGCCGCGGGCCTGGTTCGGTTCGAGGGGGGGGCGGCCTTGTCACTGGAAGTCAGTTGGCTCGCTTTCCAGCCAGAGAAGGAGTTCTGGCGCTTGCAAATGTTTGGTTCGCGCGCGGGGATCAGTTGGCCCGAGGGGCTGATCGTAGGCGAAGACCAGCGCATTCCGTGGGACACACGGTTGGCGGAGGCGACGGGCGAAAAAGCGCATCACGAGGTCATCCGTCAATTCGCCCGCTCGGTGCTTGACGGATCACCGCCACCGGTGCCACCGGCGCAATCGGCCAACATCATCGCCATGCTCGACGGGCTTTACGCCTCGTCCGCCAGCGGCAAAGAGGAACACGTCGATCCGTTTGAGCTGTAAGGTCGGCAGGTGGGGCGAAAAGAAATAAAGCGCGCTCAACGATCGGCGTAACCCCGCGGGTGCGTCGAGTGCCAACGCCAGGCTGTGTCGACGATCGAGTCGAGCTCGGTGTATTCCGGCCGCCATCCCAAAATCGCCTGGGCGCGGCGCGAGTCGGCCACGAGCTCCGGCGGGTCACCTTCGCGGCGCGGGCCCACGACGCAAGGGATCGGGTGGCCGGTTACTCGGCGGCAAGCCTCGATGACCTCGCGGACGCTGTGCCCACGGCCGGTGCCCAGATTGAGCTCCAAACCGCCGCCCGGCGTCAGGTAGGTGAGCGCCGCAACGTGTGCCGCCGCGAGATCATCGACGTGGACGTAGTCGCGCACGCAGGTGCCGTCGGGAGTTGGGTAATCGTCACCGAAGATCGTGATCCGCTCGCGACGGCCCAATGCGACTTCGAGCACGATCGGAATCAGGTGCGACTCGGGGCAATGGTCCTCGCCAATGTCGCCATTTGGGCTTGCACCGGCGGCGTTGAAGTAGCGCAGCGCCGCGTAGCCGAGGCCGTACGCCTTGGCGTAATCAGCCAGCGCATGCTCGATGACCAGCTTGGCAAAGCCATAGGGGTTGATCGGCCGCTGAGGTTCGTCCTCGCTGATCGGGAGCCTTTCGGGAACACCATAGGTGGCCGTGGTGCTCGAGAATACGATCCGACTCACACCCGCCGCGCGCATCGCGTCCAAAAGCGCGAGGCTGGCCACGACGTTGTTCTGGTAGTACTTGGCCGGATCGGCGACCGACTCTCCGACCGCGGCGAATGCCGCGAAGTGCATCACCGCTTCGATTTTTCGCTCGATAAGCGTGCGCGTTAGCAATTGACGATCGGCCAATTCCCCGACGATCAATCGGCCGGAAGGCACCGCCGCGCGGTGCCCCAACGAAAGGTTGTCGTAGACCCAGACGTCATGCCCCGCGCGCGCCAGCCACCGTGCCGCGTGGCTCCCGATATAGCCTGCCCCGCCGGTGACCAGGATCTTCACTACGGCACCCTCAAGACGCTGTTATGGTACTTCCCCGCCTGGTCGGGGTTGCCGGGGTCGGCGCGCCACTTCTTTCCGTCAACGACGAACTTGTACTCGTGTGTTCCCTTGCCGAGCTTCAAAGTCGCTGTGTAACGCCCCTCGGCATCGGGGCCGTCCATTTTGTGATCGGTCGGCTTCCATTCGTTGAAGGCGCCGGACAGGTAGACTGCTTCACACGGGGCGTCGGGCCGATAGCCGAACGTGACTTCGTATTCGTCATTTCCCAGCTCGCGCACACGGGGCAGACCAAGAGTGAAATCCTGATCCTCGCGGACGACTTCGAACGTGCCGATCATCATCTCCTGCCAGGTCTGGTCGCCCCACGTCACCGTAGCACCCGGATCGGGGTTCAACGGATTGTCTGGCGAGTTGTCGAAAACGCCCGTGCAGTGGAGCACCGTCCCTTCGGGCAACCGCATAGGTTCGGCCAGTGCGTAAGCATTCTGCCAGTTGAAATCGTACCGTGGCACGTCGAGCAGCGTTTCGGTCCGTCCGTCTGGAAAGATCGCGTCGAAACGGAATGCTTTTCCTCGCAGGTGCATGTGCGGCAAGAGCGAATAGAGTCGCATGTCCTGATCGAAGCGGTGTTTGGCTTCAACCCGATAGTTCGCGTCTCCCGGCGGAATGCGGAACTGAAAGGTTAGTGCGATCTGGGTCATGAGTTGCTTCTTGACCGTTTCAGGATTGGCAAACACCAGCCCCGCAGTGGAAAGGTCGGTTTGCTCTCGTCCGTTGGGGGTATAGTGGGCTTGGATCAAGAGCTTCGAACCTGCCGGCACGCGCTTGGCCGTCCCCTCGGGGAATTTCGACGACGGCATTCCTGGTGCGAAGCCCGCCAGTGAGTTGAAGAGTACCGCCTCAGGGCTGGTGCGCAAGTCGCGGCCCGGCGGCAAGAAGAACAGCACCAGGTGATGGACCACGGCGGTGTTGCCTGGCCGGACTTCGGCGGCCTGAATCCAAGTGTCCTTCGCGAACGTATAATCCAGCTCGAACTCCTGGTACTCCACCGTGCCCGTGGCGGGCACCGTGTACGCCGCCGGCATCGCCAATACGACGTCGGGCTTGGGAATTCGCCATTGCTCGATATATTCCACGGAAGGGGGCAAATCGGCGGGATCTCCTTCGGGCGCGCCGTTGTCAATCCACTCGAAGATCAACTTCCGCTCGTCATCACGCAGGCGGCTGTCGTTGGAAAAATGGCCGAATTCGGGGTTGGCGTGCCAGGGAGGCATTCGCCCTGCCTCGATCACCTCGCGGATCGTCTCGGTCCATCCGATCACTTCGGAATACGACGTCATCGCAAACGGCGCGACTTGCCCCGAACGGTGGCAGTGGACGCATCGCTGCTGCAGGATACCGGCCACGTGTTTCGAATAGGTAATGTCGCCCGTGGGTTCCTTGCGAACCACGCGGCCGATAAAGCAGCCGGCCGCCTTCGTTTCGCTCACGGCCACTTCCCTACCCTCCAGCAGCTCGTCAAGCGCCGCCGCCAGCTCGCGGTGATCCGGTTTGGGACGTGTGTAACCCACGCCGTATTGATCGTCGATACGCCCGTGGTAGCGCACCACGCGGCCGGCGTCCAGCACGAACACTTCGGGCGTGCGCTCGGCTCCGAATTGATCGGCGACCTTGTTCCCGGGATCCTTCAACATTGGAAACTCAATCTGGTGTCGGCGGACGTATTGACCGATCTCGGCCAGCGAGTCCTGTTGGTTCGAGTCGATGCCGACGAAGGCGACACCCCGCGGACCATACTCCGCCGCCAATTCAGCCAACCGCGGGCCGTAGAAACTCGCCAATGGGCACTCTGTACCCAAAAACGCCACGACCACCGCCTTGCGGTCGGACCACTCGACAAGTTCATGCCCGGCGCCAAGGTGATCCTGGAGCTGGAAATTCTCGATCGACCGGCTGATAGGCGTAGCGGCACTGCTTGGGGAATCGGAGGCCAAAAGCGAGGTCAGCACGAGCAAAACTGCGAAGCTTCTTAACGTATCCATGATGTTCAATCTCGAAATGCAAGCGGCGAGCTTCGAATTGGACTGCCAACCCGATAGCCGGTGCCGCCAAGGGGGCGAAAAGTTGATTCCATAGCATACTGCCGATCGGGACGAATCGACAATACTCTGAGGAGGTCGCCCTTATTTCCCCTATCTCGTCGTCATCATTTGGGGGGGTAGTCTTGACACGGACCTCCTGGCGCGCGAGACTAGTTAGGTGTCGGGGGCAACCCCGATTACGGCCCCTTCAAGGTTCCTGCCCCACCTTGATGGGGCTTTTTTCTGCGCTGCTGCCATCCCAGCTCAAACTGGTTGACATCCTTCAACGGCACGATACTCTGCCGGCATGGATGAACACGACCAGCACGACCTGCGTTTGCTGGCGCTCTTGCACTATGTGCTAGGCGGTGTGACCGCCGCGTTGATGCTTCCGCTGTTGCCGTTGGTCTGGATCAGCTACCGCTCGTTCGAAAACTTCAACGAGGCCGCGGCCCGTCCCGCGGTTTCCAGTCCGGTTGACATCACCGCCTGGGGCCTTACGTCGGCCGCCTGCCTGGCCGCGTCTGTCACTCTGGCCGTCTTATGCCCGGTACATGGCGGCCTGCTCGTCTACATTGGTCGCTCGATCGCCCGCCGCCGCCGCCGATTGCTGTGCCTGGTGTTCTCGGGGTTGCACGCGATTAATGTCCCCTTCGGTACCGCCCTGAGCGTGTTTACGTTCATTGTGCTGCGCCGTCCAAGCGTGAAAGAGGCATTTAACTGAAACTTTCGAGGGAGTTGGCGGCTAGAGCATGTCCAACGGGTCGATATCGACAATCCATTGCACTTCGGCGGGCGGCTTGAGCTCAGTGGTGGTTTCGCGAATGGCGGTGCGGACTCGCTCGCCAAATGGGCCCTGGATTTGCAATTGGAAGCGGTGCAGACCTCGCAACTTGGCGATCGGGGCCGGCGCCGGCCCGAGCAGGCGCGCCTGGGCCTCGTGCCGAGCCAAAACAGTGGTCAACCGCTCGGCGAGTTGCGCGGAGAACTCGCGCGCCACGACCTCGGCCGGCCCGCGAACCACGAGCCGCGCCATGGAGGCGAAGGGCGGATACATGAGCAATTCGCGCGAGGGAAGCTCTTGCTCGGCAAACGTATGATAGTCGTGCCGCACCGCGGCTTTGATCGCCGCGTGGTCAGGGCTGAATGTCTGCACCAGCACTCTTCCACCCTTCGGCCCGCGCCCCGTCCGTCCGGCGACTTGCACCAGCAGTTGAAACGTCCGCTCGCCGGCGCGAAAGTCGGGTAGGTGCAGCGCCGTGTCGGCGTTGACCACCCCAACCAGCGTGACGTTGGCAAAATCGAGCCCCTTGGCGATCATCTGCGTCCCTAGCAGGATGTGGGACTCACCCTTGCGAAAAGAGTCCAACGCCCGCTCATGGCTCCCTCGCGCTCGCATCGTGTCGGTATCCATCCGTAGTGCATGATGGTCGGGAAAACGCGCGCGTACTTCGGCCTCCAGTCGTTGTGTGCCCAGGCCGCTGTAATGGATGCCGGTGAAGCCGCAGTCGGGGCACCTGGCGGGGGCGGGCACCTCGTAGTCGCAATAATGGCACAGTGCAATCTCGGCCTGCCGATGGTGCGTGAGCGCGATGTCGCAGTGCGGGCAACGGACCACCACACCACAGGCACTGCACTGGATGTGCGTCGAGAAGCCGCGCCGGTTCAAAAGCAGGATCACCTGGCCGCCGGAATCGAGCGACTCCTTCATGGCCGCATGGAGCGGGCGGCTGATGGCGCCCGAATGGGTCTTCTCGCGGGTTTCATTGCGTAAGTCGACCGTCACGACGGCCGGCAAGGGACGATCGAGCACGCGCCGAGGCATGCTCACCAACTGGTACGCACCGAGTCGCGCCTGTTGCCAGCTTTCGAGCGAAGGCGTCGCCGAGCCGAGCACCAGCGGCACGCCCTCGGCGCGGGCCCTTTCGAGGGCCACATCGCGGGCGTGATAACGAGGGGCGCTATCTTGCTTGAAGCTCGCTTCGTGCTCTTCGTCGAGCACGATCAATCCCAGGTTCGGCGCGGGGGCGAAGACGGCGCTGCGGGCCCCGACCACGACAGACGCTTCTCCCTTGGCGATCCGTCGCCACGCGGCGTACCGCTCGGCATCGCTCAAGTGACTGTGCAACACGGCCACGGAATCGAAACGCGCCAGAAACCGCTGCCTGGCCTGGGGCGTGAGGCTGATCTCCGGCACCAGCACGATCGCCTGCCGGCGATAGCCTACCACCTCTTCGATCGCGCGAATGTAGACCTCGGTCTTGCCGCTGCCGGTGATGCCGTGCAGTAGAATCGTCTCGTGCCGCCGGGCCACGAGCGCCGCCAGAATGTGCGATAATGCCGTCTGCTGATCGGCGTTGAGCACCCAGTTTCGCTCGCGCTCGGCAAACGGCGCGACGTCGTCGTGCCGAGGCAAGCGGCGCGTCGCCGCGATGATCAATCCCTTGCGCCGCAACTCGCCGATCGGGGCCTGGGTGCAGCCGGCGCCCTCAGCCAATTGGGCCGGTGTTAGAGGTCGCGGGCTGGCCGCGAGGAAACGCAACACATCGGCTTGCTTCTTGGGCAATACAAGTTGTGTGAGCCGCGCCGTTACCTCTGTCGGTACCGACAACAAGGTCGTCATTCGTGTGCCCGCCTGCCCGCGTACACCCGAGGGAACCACCGCCTCGAGCACCTGGCCCAATGGGCAGAGATAGTGGTCGGCGATCCACTCGGATAGCTTCAGCATCGAAGCCGTCAGGAGACATGGCTCGTCGATCACCGCGGCCAGTGGCTTGAGCCGCCGCGCGCCCGAAAGGCGGTTTTCCAGGCGCACGCAATAGCCCACCGCTGTCCGGTTGGCGCTGCCCAAAGGCACGCGCACACGGCGGCCGATCGTCAGCCGTTCGCGAACAGCGTCGGGCACGAGGTAGTCGAGTTCCCGCGGCGGGCCGTTGGGCACGACGACCGTGGCGATCCATTGCCGCTCGACGTCGTCGAGTTCCCAGGGGGGCGGCTCGGCGTCGAACAGGTTTTGCTGCTTCGAATCGCGCATGTGATCGTGATCGTGGTACTAGCCCCCCTGCCGGCTGTTGTTAATATACAGGGGAACGCGGCCAAGGCGATGGTGGCCGCGAGACGTGTACGACCATCTCTTGTGGGGCGTCTGGTAATTGGGAGACTCACGACGGATGCGTTTGGGATTGTTCGGTGGAACGTTCGACCCGGTCCACTACGGTCATTTGCTATTGGCCGAGTCGTGTCGCGAGGCGTGCCGGCTCGATGCCGTCTGGTTCATGCCCGCCGCGCATCCGCCGCACAAGCAGCAGTATCCATTGACACCCGCCAGTCAACGGACTGAAATGCTGGAACTGGCCATCGGCGGAAATGAGGCATTCACGGTATCGCAATTGGAAATTAAGCGTGGTGGAGTGAGTTATACGGTCGATACGCTTGACGCGTTGCGAGCGGAGCAGCCCGAGCGCGAACTGTACTTTCTGCTGGGCGCCGACACGCTCGCGGACCTCCCTCATTGGCGCGAACCCGCGCGAATTTGCTCTTTGGCGCTGCCGTTGGTGGTTCGCCGTGGTGGCATCGACGAGCCCGACTTCAATTGCCTGGCGCCACTCGTTTCGCCCGCGCGGCTGACGGAAATTCGCCAAGCGCTGGTGCCGATGCCCCAGATCGAGCTTTCGAGCCGCGAAATTCGCCGCCGTGCGCGGGCAGGCCTGAGCATTCGATATCAGACACCGCGGGCCGTCGAAAAGTACATCGAGACGAGCCGTTTGTACCAAGTTTGACCCAGGGACCAACGATGCGTGTCATTGTCGAACGAGATCTGGCGGGCGTGTCGCGAACGGCCGCCCAATTCATCGCCCGGTTGGTGCGTCGCCGGCCGACCTGCGTTTTGGGGCTGGCCACGGGCGCTACCCCGCTGGGCACGTACCAGGAGCTCATCCGATTGCACCGCGACGAGGGACTCGATTTCTCGCGAGTGGTGACGTTCAACCTCGACGAATACGTCGGCTTGGGACCGACCCATCCGCAAAGCTACCGCCACTTCATGCAACGAAATCTGTTTGAGCACATCAACATCGACCAGCGCAACACGCACGTGCCCGACGGGCGGGCTTTGGATTTCGAGGCCCATTGCGAACAGTACGAGCGGCTGATCCACGAGGAGGGGGGAATCGACTTGCAACTGCTGGGGATCGGCGGCGACGGGCATATCGCCTTCAACGAGCCGGGTTCGTCGTTGGGTAGCCGTACTCGGTTGAAGACCCTGACCGCCGAAACGGTCCGCGACAACGCGCGGTTCTTCGCTTCGCCGGAGGAAGTACCGCGATTGGCGGTCACCATGGGTGTGGGGACGATCCTCGAATCGCGGCAGTGCCTGTTGCTGGCCTGCGGCGAGACGAAAGCCCGAGCGATCCGAGATACGATCGAAGGTCCCGTCACGGCGCAGGTCACGGCCTCGGCCCTGCAAATGCACCGCGATGTGATCGCCATTCTCGACGAGCAGGCCGCCCGGCTATTGGAACGCCGCGAATACTATCAAGAGGTCGAGCGGGCCCAAGCGCTGCTCGAAACCGGCCAGCTCGGAGCGCTGATGTCGGGCGGTGGCGGAAGCACCGCACAGTAACCTAAACCTAGTTCAGTGACTTAGGACCATGACTTAGTACCGCGCCAAGTCCTTTTCGTCGGCTTCAGGCCGCACGGCGCGAAGCGTTTCTTGTGCCCTTTGGGTCATGAACCGCAGGTCGCTGCCGACGGCGATGAACTGCATACCCTGAGCCGAGCGGGCCAAAGCCGCCTGTGGGTCCATCGTGTGCATGCCCGTCGGCGTACCGGCTTTCTTGCCGACCGCAACGACTCGGGCAAGCAAACCCTCGAATTCGGCGTCGGTCGCCTCGCGGCCCTCGGGCGAACGCATGTTCGCTCGCAGGTCGACCGGCCCCACGAAGATCGCGTCGACCCCCGGCAAGGAATAGATCTCTTCGGCGTTGGCCACTCCCGTGGGACTTTCGGTCTGCAAGACGACCAGAATCTCGTCGTTGGCCTTCTTGTAGTACTCGCCGGCGGTCGTGCCGAAGTTGATGGCGTGCATGCCGCCTCCGAGGCTGCGATTTCCCACCGGGGGGTATTTCGCGGCGCGGACGGCGATTTTGGCCTGTTCGAGTGTATCGACCATCGGTACGACGATGCCCCACGCCCCCGCGTCGAGCACCCGCTTGATGTAGTCGTGGTTCCCCTTCGGTACGCGGGCCAACGGCACACAGCCGGCGTCGGCGACGGCCCCGAAGATCATCGCCGCCTGCGACCAATCGATCGCCGAATGCTCGATGTCGAGCGTCAGCCAATCGAAGCCCATTCGGGCCAGCACCCGCGTGGCATACAAATCGCCCAGTGAGAGCCAGGTGCCGAACGAAGGTTTGCCGGAACGGAGTATGCGTTTGACTGGGTTGGTGCGCATGGGAGTGGGCTTGTCCGGGATCTGTAGTCAGTTGTCAGTAGCACCCATTGTTCAACACCACTCGTCGTCCCGCAAGACCCTCCCGGGGGCCTGTTGCGCCACGAGAACCTGAGTAAAATAAATTGGCAATTGCCGTCAAGTAATCACCACTGACCACTGACAAGTGACCACTGACCAATGCCCCCTGTCCCTCCTCCCGCAACGGGCGATGTGCCGCCGCCGACGGACCATTTCACGACCGTCGCCAAAATCGGCTCGATTCAAGATAACCGCGGCGAGCAGTTCGTGGTTGGCGGCAAGCTGATCGCCCTATTCTTTTCGGAAGGCAAGTACTTCGCCATCGATGACACTTGCCCGCACATGGGTGCATCGCTTTCGGCGGGCGAGGTCTGCGACGGAATAGTGACTTGCCCCTGGCACGCCTGGCGGTTCAGCATTTGCGACGGCACTTGGCGCGACAACCCCAAGCTCAAGGTGAGCCACTATGAGGTCAGAGTGGAGGGGGACGAAATTCAGGTTCGTGTTCCAGGTACCTGAAATCCGGCGGCCCCTGATCTTCAAGCCCCATCTCATTGAGCGATCGCTCCCCGTCCAACGAGTACTTGCGGACGATAATCCGGCGGCGAAATTTCTCGTCGCCACGATTGAGCCGCCAGACGACAATCCACGTGCCGATCGTCAGCAGCACGAAGACGCCAATGAACACGCTGCTCGAAAAACTCTGGTCGACCCTTTCGCCCACGATCCAGACCGGCTCGCGGCCGACCAACAACGGCGCCAACTGCCGTGCCGTGGGGCCCTTGGTGGCCGATCGCTCGGAACGGTAAGTCCATACTTTGAAGAAAAAGGCAGGTATCCGCACCGTTTCGTTGATCCGCTCACCGATCGGCATTCCCTTGGGGAGCCGTCGCACACAGAAGACCATCGGAAAGCTGTGGAACTCCTCGTCGCGCCACCTGAGCCGTCCCTCCAGTTCCACGGTCACTTCCAGCTCGTAGTAGTGATCGATCCCGAAACGCGCCACGATGTCGGGGTCTTCCACGCGAACCATTGTCGCCCGGCGCGCCAAGCCGTCGAAGGCCACCAGCTCGCCGAAGTGCGCGTCGGGTTTTTGCAGCAAAGGGATCGCCTTGTAGATGAAGTTACCTGTCAAGTCGGTCAACTCGCTCGCGCCGGTCCGGCCCGCTGCGGCGAGAAGTTGATAGAAACACTCGCGATCAGAGTATGTTCGTTCGACGCCGGCCGGCTGTGTCAGCGGCCCGATGGCGCGGACGTCGTCGAACAACCCCAGATCCATCCCCAAGTCGCCCAGCAATGTCGCCGGGTGCCAGGCAACGCGCGCGGCCACGAACACGGGCCGCACCAATTCGGGAGAATCTCCAGCGAGCTTGAAAAAGAAACCCTGCACGGTGGCTCGTTCGTCGAGCGGCACGTCCAACCGCCAGGCTTTCGGCACTTTGAGCGTATAGATGGTTGCGGGCGCACTTGTCTTACCGATGGCAAATTCGCAGCGGTAGTATTCGGGCAGGTCGAATTGCTCGGCTTTCTGATCCGGCGGATGTTCACACGTCACCGAGGTCACTCTCCCTGAGAACTCCAGAATCTCGCCACGGTGGGAGGCGGCTTCGCGCGCCAGCCGGTCCCAGTCGGGCTCCCGCTGTTTCCAGCGATCGATGTCCAACAGTGCGAAGCGCCGAAGCGTGATCAGCAATCGCCATAACGTTTCACGATCATTTCCCTCCAGCGGCGTGCCGTCCTTCATGGCGCTCAAGCGGCTGGCGTCCAATCCCAGGAGTGTCAACATCTCCTTTGGGCCGGAGATCGGTGTTCGACGATCGCCTGGGGTGGTGGGCCCTGCGGGGTGTGAGTCCTTGGATTTAGGGGACTGCTCCGAATCACCCAAGGGTGTGACTGGGAAGGGCTGCTTCTCAGGTCGTGGCTGATGTTGCTGCCGGGCTTCCTGTTGCCGGGCTTCAGGTCGGCAATCCAAAGGGGGGCCATCCAAAGGGGGGCCATCGCCCGCGGCTATCCCTGGGCTGAGTATGGCCAATAACGTCACTGGCGGCAGGAGCGACCAGAAACCAGGCAAACGGTGGTTCGCCCTCAATGTGCGGTCGCGCCTACTCCTCATGGCTTTGGGCCAATTGCCGAAGCTGCTCGCGGATCGTCTCGTCCGACAGCGGCGCTTCGGCGGTCCCGATGCGGAAGCCGCCGCCACCCGAATGGCCGCCCTTCTCCGCGACTCCCCCGCGTCGGGTTCGCGTCAAGACGAACCATATGACCGCCAGGCTGAACAAGGCCGCCCCGATCAACGCTCCGATCAGCGCCGTCGGGTCGAATGGCTCGATCGGTGGCGGCCCCTCGACGACTGTGGGAAGGCGCCGCGTCACGTTGCGGGCAAGTAACAAGGGGGCCGTGCGGATACCGTCGCCGGCCTCGTAGGGCATTCGTTTGTAGAAAAACCCGGTGAATTCGACCGGCACGCGAACCTGTTCGCCCAACGGGAAATCGCTGTCCAGTTCCAGGAAGTAGGCAAGTACGACTTCGGCACGGTCGTCAGGCTTGATGCAGGTCTTGTAATAAGTTGCAATGCCGTACTCATTGCGTGGGGGCTGCCGTACCACAGCCGATCGCACTTCTCCCTTGAACGTCACCAATTCGCCACGGTAGACCTTAGGTTGCGTAAACAATTGCGTAAACGTGACCGGGCCGCGCGACGCTTTTTCGATCTCCTTGGGATCGTTCTCAGCCAAAACCTTGAATAGATGGTAGTAGGCATCGGCCTCGCTCGACCGAAACGGCGTGTCGTCGTCGACGTGCGCCAGAAATTCCGCCTGCACGCCGGGGAAGTAACGCTTACCCTCCGGGAGTTCCGCCACAGGCTCGTCGCGAGCAACGAACTCGTCTGGTCCCAGCTCGGTCCGTTGCTCTTGCTTGAGTTTCGTATCGATCGGCGGCTGGTCGCCTTTCTTGCCGGGATGGTCTCCAGCGACTTCGGCGGCCCCGCCCCCGCCCGCGACAGGTTGAGCAAAAACCTGAAACATCCGCGGCAAGAAATTTGGGTCGCGGGCTTTGGTCATCAAGAAAATGACTAGTCCCGCGGTCACAACCAGCAGGAGCAGCTTGCGCTGCTCGCGGCGATCGAGGTAACTCGGCGTTTGGCGTCCCTTGCGTCGGAAGTCCAGCATACGATCATTCTACCCCGATAGGACGAGAGCAACAAGTTTTCCCCTGAGCATCCCTTCGTTCCAACGCAACCAACTTTTTCCCGTCCTGATGCTGTTCACAACGAGCGCTCCCAAGAAATAGTCAGAAAGAGTACGATGGAGCGCAATATTTCTTCATCCCCCACTATGCAAGGAGGTCCTGGCCGTGGCCCGTCGCAAGTCTTCGCAATCGAATAAGGAGGCAGCCCATACTCGGGCGCCGGCGATCGACCTTCCAATGACCGAGACATTGGCGGAATACGTCGAGCTGGTATTGACCATGACGGAGGCCGCCTTCAATGCAGCCGAGCTCGATTTCGGCATCATTCGGCAGCAGCGGACGGTCGAAGTGGAATTTCCGGCCGACATTTGCGATACGATCCTCCGCCACGTCCAGCTCGATGCGGATTTGGAATCGCGATTGAAGTCGGCCCACGGCGAATCGTTCGAGTTGCCCCTTTCGCTCGACGATTTGGCGGCCATCTGTACGGCGCTTTCGGCGCCACTGGAACTGGCGGAAGAAGACGACGAATTAGCGCAGGTCGCCGCGGGAATGGGCGAATGCTTGACCAGCGTGCTGAGCGAGTTCCTGATGGAGATCGCCGACGACGTCGCCCCCAAGGAGAAATCCTCGGGCGGCAAGCGAAAGTCCGCCGCTCCGGCGGCGGTCTATCAGCTCAAGATCACGCTGGAGGGCGTCGACCCTCCCGTCTGGCGCCGCGTCGAGGTGCGCGATTGTACTCTTGCCGAGCTGCACGACGTAATCCAGAATGCGATGGGTTGGGATTTCTCGCACCTCTACTCCTTCCAGGTCGGCAAGCGAGAATACGGCGATCCGAGCATGCTCGACGGCGCGGAAGGGGACGATGGCGATATTTGCCTCAGCGACCTGGTCGAGTCGAAGAACAAGAAATTCAGCTACACGTACGACTTCGGCGACGATTGGAAGCACGAAATCAAGATCGAAAAGACTCTCCCGGTAGAGAGCAAGGCGAAGTATCCGCGCTGCACCGACGGCGCGAGGGCATGTCCGCCCGAGGACTGTGGCGGCGCATACGGATACGGAAACTTCCTCGAGGCCGTCCGCGATCCCAAACACGAGGAACACGGCGAGATGCTCGAATGGTGCGGCGGCAAATTCGACCCCGAGGCGTTCGACGTCAAACGGGTAAACAAGGCGTTAAGGCCGCGGAAATGAAGTTACCGCCGAATGTCCGATCAGACGACCTGTTCGCTTATCGCTTAATGGGCTGCGCAAGTATCCCTTGTGAACTACATGGGGTACGTCGTCTCGTTCGAAATGAGTTGTGACATTAGCTCCCCCAGAAACGTGCCGATCACGCCGACGTAGAGGATACCTGTCGCGCTTTGGGTGTTGGGGATTTTCAGCGTTTGCCAGGTCGCGATCGCGACGACACCCGCACCGACCAGTCCGGCGAGCCATCGCAAACCGACGAAGAGCCAGCGTCCCAATTCCCAGCGTCCGAGTTCGAAGGAGGCGTCTGTCAGTTCAAGCCCGAGCCCAAAGGCGGCATGTACGGCCCTTAGGATCACTACCGCGAACATCGCCAGCACTAGCCGTTTCAAGGGATTCAGCGACATTCCCGGCGCATTGAGGTACCAATGCCCTAAGAGCATCGCGGCGAAAGTCACGCCCAACACCAGCCCGCCAAGGAGTGGATCGAGATATCGCAGCACGAGCAAAACGGCCGGCGCCGATTCGGCCGGCGCGCCCGCCAGCCACGCGCCGGTAAGCGCCGTGGCGGCAATCAAGACCAGTGCTGCGATGCCAGGCCGAGGTTTCTCGTAAAGCCAGCAGACGGCCCCCACATAAGAGGCCACTGCCGCGACGAGCGGCGGCCAAAGCGGGAACAGTCCGCTGCTGCCACCAGCCCATGCAACCAGTCCGGCCAGCGAGTTCAACCCCAACAGTACATAAAGGTTGTTCCGATAGTAGCCGCTGGTGACCAGTCTCGACGGTGTACAGGCCATCGCCAACGACGTACCAAAAACCAACCGCAAAACGAATTGTCCGAGAATGGTCATAGGTAGTGCATCGTTTGGTAGTGGTCAGTTCTTGGTCCGGCCTGTCTTTCTCGCCCCTTGCTGAGGCGTGCCTGTTGGGCCTCCTCTGATCCTGGGACGAAGCAGAGCGAACAGAAGCATGAAGCCAAGGAGAATAGGCAAAATCTTGGGCCGCGTGGCGAGAACGACCGCGGTGACCACGATCGCAATCAGCAGCAGTTTGTTCGGCAACTGCCTCGTCTGGGGAAGCGCCAACCAAAGCGTGGCCAGGACAAATCCCACTCGCCAGAACGCGTTGAAGACCTGTTGCACGCCGGCGTCGGACGATTGCCAAATCTGGCCTGCCCCTCCGGCGACGAGCAACACCAGTGCAATCACTCCGAGGGTGGGACGGTGCATGCACCCAATTATGAATGACGACCGCCCGCAAGGCTAGGGCACGTCTGGCTGGAAAGCCTGGCCTACGGTAAGTCACCGACAAACTTGTCGAGCGCCTCCAAGTACGCCTGTGGTAGCTCGTCGTTGTGATCATGCCCAGGTAAATGCACGAACCGTTTGGGTTGGTTCGCGGCATCGAACAGTTTTCGGCCGATTGCGAAGGGGATGATCTGGTCGGCGTCGCCGTGACACTGCAAGAGTGGGCCGTGGTACAAGCCGATCTTTCCCAGCGAGTCAAGCCGATTGCGCATTACCAGGCGAACTGGAAGCCACGGATAATGATAGGCCGCCACGTCGGGGAGTGACGTGAAAGTATTCTCCAGAATCAACCCGCGCGCACCATCGCGCGCGGCCAGGTCGACCATCACCCCGCCCCCCAGCGATTCGCCCATGAGTACGATGTCGCGTTCGGCCACGCCTGCCCGATCAGCCAGCCAGCGTCGTGCCGCCCGCGCATCGAGCAGAATGCCCGCCTCGTTCGGCTGGCCCTCACTGCGGCCGTAACCGCGGTAGTCAAAGGCGAACAGGGTCAACTTGAACTGGTCGCGGAGCGCATCGAACCGCTCGGCGCGGTGCGTGATATTGCCGGCGTTGCCGGAGGCGAAAAGAAGCAGGGCGCGTGGACGCGGGTGCGGCAAGTACCAACCGTACAATTGTGTGCCGTCGGCGGCCCGGAACTCAACCTCTTCAACTCCAGGACGCTTCCAGCTTCCGTACGCCTCGCGGCTGGGAAAAAACACCAGCGATTCTTCCATGAGCATCATCACCACCAGTACCAGAACATAGACTCCCGCCGCCATAAACGCCAACCTCCGCGCCCTCCACCAAAAGCCCGGATGGCGGAAACAAGCCCGCGAGGCATCTTGAGGGCGTCGCTCCGTCAACGTCGTCCCTTCATTCCGCTGCCGTGAACTTGGCGCAAACGGGCATTGGTACTTCGATCTTGTTCCCGGTCGGGGCGAGCTTGCCCGACTTTGGGTCGATCGAGAACACGACGATCGTGCCGGAGTCCTGGTTTTCGGCCAGCAGGAAGGCGCCGCTGGGGTCGATTCCAAAATTCCGCGGAGTCTTACCCTCGGTCGGCTGTTGCCCTAGGGCCGTTAGCCTGCCCGTCGCCTGGTCGATTGAAAACATGGCGATCGAGTTGTGGCCTCGGTTCGAGCCGTAGAGGAACTTGCCCGACGGGTGGACCTGCACCTCGGCTGTGCTGAAGCCGTCAGTCTTGATTCCCTCCGGCACCGTGCTGATCGTCTGCAACTCCTTGAGCACACCTTTGCTCGCGTCGTAAGCGAAAGCGGTCACGGTGAGCTTCATTTCATTGATCACGTAGGCGTATTTACCTCCGGGGTGAAAGGCAAAGTGCCGGGGCCCCGAGCCCGGTGACACGACCGCGAACGGCGGATCGTTGGGAGTGAGTGTGTGTTTGTCGGCGTCAAAGCGGTAAACGAGTACTTCGTCCAGCCCCAGGTCGGCGCAGAAGGCGAAACGGTTGGCAAAGTCGAGGTTGATAGAGTGGGCGTGCGGTGCCTCTTGCCGTCCTTTGTCGACGCTTGTGCCTTTGTGCTGAATGAATGACGACGCCTCACCCAGCTTTCCATCGTTGCCGATCGGCAGTACGCAGCAGCTTCCACCACCATAGTTGGCCACCAGTACGTTCTTGCCCGTCTTGTCGACGACGAGATGGCACGGTCCCGAGCCGACCGACGACTGCTGATTCAACAGCGTTAGACCGCCCGTCTTAGGGTCGATGGCCAAAGCGCTGACACCACCTCCCTTCTTACCGTCGACCTCGCTCACCTCGCAAACGGCGTAAAGGAACTTCCTCGAGGGGTGGATCGCCAGAAACGACGGATTCTCGACGCCCGCGGTCGCGCCCACTTTCGTCAACGCTCCGGTGGTTAGGTCGAGGTTCAAGAGGTAAATCCCTTCGCTCTTGCTGCCGCCGGTGTAGGTACCGACGTAGACTCGGGTCATCCCAGCGGGAGATTCGGCCGCGGTGAGAACAGACGCGGAGGTAAGCGGTAACATAATTGTGGAAATCAAAACGGCGAACAAACAAGTCCAAGGATGCAATGTCATGGTGAGGCCTCGGTTGGGGAGCAAGTCGTTGGGAATAGCTCGTCGAGTGTAACGCTTGCCGGCGCGGAATGCAGCGCCCCAAAGTGGATACGTCGCCTCTTGTCAGTTCCCCTGGGGGGGCTTAAGCTGGACCGTGGCACGGAACGAAGAATGTGCGACTCATACGTCGTGCACGATTCACCACTTACCATCCTCATGCCCGATCAACCGCACCAAGTCGATCCCGTGAACGGCGTGATTGCCGATGGCGACAAGTTCCACGAAGGTACGCTCGACGTGGCCCCTTTGCCGAGCGATTCCCCGCCGCGTACTCCGGCCCCACTGGTTTCCGAAACGTCGAACGTTACCCGTCCGCCCATGGCACGTAACGCGGTCGCCACCGCGACCCGCTATGCCGAGCTTACATTCCATAAGAGCGGTGGGCTCGGAGCACTGTTCCGGGCGCGCGACAAGGATCTGCACCGCGATGTCGTGATCAAATTTATTCACGAGCGCTGCCGCGTCGAGCCCGAGATCCTCTCCCAGTTTCATGTCGAAGCCGAGGTTACGGGCCGTCTTGATCACCCGGGGGTCGTGCCCGTCTACGGCATCGGTCAGGATTGGGACGGTCAGCCGTTCTATGTCATGCGGATGATTCACGGCCGCGAGCTGCAGCAAGCGATTCAAGAGTACCACGAGGCGGGCGGACCCGCGAGCCGTTCGCGTGAAAACCGGCAGCGGTTGTTTGCCTTGCTCGAACACCTGGTGAGCGCGTGCAATACGGTGGCCTATGCGCACGACGTGGGTATCATCCACTGCGACCTGGAGCCGGCCAACATCATGATCGGCAAATACGGCGAGACTTTCGTGCTCGATTGGGGGTTGGCGACCTCGTTCGAGCGTACCGCCACGTTCGTCGAAGCCAACGAACCCTCGATGCGTCCACGATCTGCCGAAAGCGCCCACCCCGGGCAGCGCGGCGGCACATTGGGTTACGTCAGCCCGGAGCAGTTGTCGTCGGATGGGCGGCTGGCGCCCACCAGCGACGTGTACAGCCTGGGAGCGTCGCTCTACGAAATCCTGCTCGGCAGTCCACCATTCAACGGGCGAGACTCCGACGTGGTCGAACAGATTCGCCAGGGTCAGTTTCAACGACCACGCGACGTGAACCGCCGCGTGTCGCGTCGACTCGAAGCCATCTGTCTGAAAGCGATGAGCCTCGCCCAGAAAGACCGTTACCGCACGGCCAAACAGCTTGCCGCCGACCTGAAAAACTGGATGCGCGACGACGAAGTGCAAGCGGCGCCCGACAATGTCCTGGGCCGCGTTTCGCGGCACGCGCGCCGCCACCGTGGGATCACGATCTCGGTGTTCCTGGCGGTGCTGTTCGCCACCGCGGTGGGCACCTGGGCGCATCTCAGTCGCACGCATGCCTTACAGAGCGAAGAACAGAGCCGCCTTGTCGTCGAGACGTCGCTCGATACGTTCGAGGAAATCTGCCGGCCCCTGGCCGATGGCGAAATGAGCAACTTGCGGCTTTTTCAGCCCTTCATCACGCAGATTCAGGATTTTACCGCCAAGTACCTGGCCAGCTTCGAGAACGACCTTTCGATGCGACCCTACACGGGGCGTGTGTTCGTCTTGCGCGCGACGGTCGCGCGGGAGCGATTCGGCGACGACAGCGCCGAGAAGGACTATCAAACCGCGGCGCGGATCTTTGAGGATCTTGTCGCCGAGAAACCGGACGATGCCGACAGCCGTTTTTGGCTGGCGAAAATTCAGTTGAGCCAGGCGCGGGCTCGATTGCAGCGGGGCGATTACTTGGCGGCTCGGGAACCACTCAACGGCGCCAAGCGTGCCTTGGACGAGCTCTGCGGATCTCAACCGAACGACACGACTTTGAGGTACCTGGCCGAGGCCGAACACTCGTTGGGTGAATTCTACCTGCAACTACACGCCCACGGCAACGATCACCAGGTACTCCTGCAAGCCGACGAATATTTCCAGGAGAGCAAGGATCTTCGTGTTCAGCTCGTCGAGCGGACCCGAAAGGCAGAGAAGCTCAGCCATCAGCGTGACTTGGCGCGCAGTCTTGGTTACCTGGGCGACCTTTACCTTCGCCAGGGTAGGGTGGAATTGGCCCGCAAAAACTACGAAGAGTCGCTCGCGATACGGCGCGACATATTCCAACGCGACCCTAATCCCGAGCAGCGGTTTCAGTACGCTCGCGGGTTGGCGAATTTCGGCGAGCTCGAGCGCGACTACGGTGGCGACCTTGGGGGCGCGCTGATGAAGTTGCAAACGGCGCTTTCCGTTCAAGAGAAACTGGCCGATGAATTCGACGAGGTCGAACGCTTCCAAACCGACCTGGGCGCGACGTTAAACCTCTTGGCCGAGCTGCACTTGTTCGCCGCAATCGACGAAGCGGACAAGGCCGACCTGCATTATGAAGCGACGCGCCGCTTCGCTGAAAGAGCCGCCAAACTCTACGGCAGGTTTTGTGATGATGCCGGCACGCAGCAGCGACAGGCCAGCCGTCTGTCGATCCTCGGACTGGTTACGAGTAAGGTATTACTTGCGCTTGCCGATCGGACGGTCAATCCAACGGAGTCGGTGAATCGAGCCGGCGACGCCGAAAAGCTGGTCCGCAAGCTGTTGGGCGCCGAGGAAACCCTCAATTTGCATGAGTTGTTGGCACTCGCATTGGCCCGCTCGCTCGAGGGCGATCCGCTCAAGCTGCCCGCCGCCTGGTCGGCACTCGACGAGGCGATCGAGCGGGGCCAGCATGCCGTGGAACGGATCGAGCGGCACCGAACCCTTGGGTTCAAGGCGTTGGCCGACGCGCCCGAATGGACCGACAAATTCGACGCATTGGTCAAGCAATTGCGCCGCGAAGTCGTCTCCGACGAGTCGGCCCACTGATCGACCAAGCGAAATCATTGTCTCGCCCACCCCTTCGTCTCACACCATGCCCACCGAAGACCCCGTCTACGACCAGCTCAGCAAGCACGTCCGCGACACGGCCATTCTCAGCTCGATCGAGTCGCTCTTGGGCTGGGATGAGAGATGCTTGATGCCCGACGCCGCGGGCGAGTACCGCGCCGAGCAGATGACGTTGCTTGCCGGCATGATCCACGACCGGCAAACCGATCCACGGTTGGGCGAGTGGCTGTCGGAGTTGGCCTGCGGACCCTTGGTGAAAGATGCGGCAAGCGAAACCGGTGCCACGATCCGCCATTTGAAACGGCAGTTCGAGAAGAAGACCAGGCTTCCCAAGTCGCTCGTCGAAGAACTGACTCGTACTTCCGTGCTGGGGCAGCAGGCATGGCAGCACGCTCGGCGCGACGACGATTTCAAGGGATTCGCTCCCCTGTTGGAGAAAACCGTCCGTCTCAAGCGCGAGCAGGCCGAGGCCGTGGGTTACACGGAAACACCCTACGACGCTTTACTCGACGATTTCGAACCGGGCGAACTGACCTCGAACGTGGCCCGCGTGCTCTCCGGACTGCGCGACGATCTGGTGCCGCTGGTGGCCGAGATTCTCGCCAGCGGTCGCTCGCCGGACGTGGCCGTGCTCCAGAAGGGTTTTCCTCTGGCGGCCCAGGAAGCCTTTGGGCGCGAAGTGGCGGCCAAGATTGGTTTCGATTTCAGCCGCGGCCGGCTCGACGTGACCGCCCATCCGTTCTGCAGCTCGATGGGGCCCCACGACTGCCGGATCACCACGCGTTATGACGAGCATTTTTTCAATAGCGCCTTCTTCGGCACATTGCACGAGGCCGGCCATGGCATCTACGAACAGGGGCTGCCCACCGGTTCGTTCGGCCTTCCGCCGGGTGAGGCCGTGTCGATGGGCATTCACGAGTCGCAATCGCGGCTGTGGGAAAACTTCGTGGGCCGTAGTCAACCATTCTGGCGGCACTTTTATCCCGCTCTAAAGCGTGCTTTTCCAACGACACTGGGAGAACTGCCATTCGACGGTTTTTACTTCGCCGTCAACGATGTGCGCGCCTCGTTGATTCGCGTCGAAGCCGACGAAGCAACGTACAATCTGCACATCCTGATCCGCTTCGAGCTGGAACAAGAGCTGATAGCCGGCCGCCTGCAAGTGGCCGAACTGCCGGAGGCCTGGAATGAAAAGTACCAGAATTACCTAGGCATCAAGCCGCCGAACGACGCCGACGGTGTGTTGCAAGACATCCACTGGAGCGCGGGCTTGTTCGGCTATTTCGCCACGTATTCGCTGGGAAACCTCTACGCCGCGCAGTTCTTCGCACAGGCCGACACCGATTTAGGAGATGGCTTGGGTCGTGGCAACCTTGCCGAACAATTTGCCCGCGGCGAGTTTGCGCCATTGCGCGCCTGGCTGTCGGAAAAAATCCATCGCCACGGCCAGCGCTACAGCGCGGCCGAGCTGGTTCAAAACATCACGGGCAGGCCGCTGGAACACGCCCCACTGGTCGCGCACCTGCGGGCCAAGTTCGCACCGCTGTACGGGCTGGCGTAGGCGAGCTATGCGCTCAGCGTGGTTCAGCCGGCTTGATCAACGGCCCGGAATCACCGCCAACACCGCCGCGGAGCTCGCTGGGCGGAATGGTCGGCCCGGACGACGGGCCACCGCGCGGCTCGCCGTTGCCGCCGCTGCCTTCCTCGTCGCCGCCGCCGTCTTCTTCGGCCCAGTCGAGCCGCTTGCGCGACAGGCCAATTTTTCGATCGTCGGGATCGACGCGGAGAATCTTGACTTCAATCGTCTCGCCAACTTTCACGACTTCCTCGGGATTCTCGACCTTGTGGTCGGCCAATTCGGAAATGTGCAAAAGCCCCTCGACGTCGTTCTCCAAGCTGACGAATACGCCAAAGTTGGTGAGTTTGGTTACCGTGCCGGTGACGATCTGGCCGGGCTGGTACTTGGTGGGAATGGTTGTCGCCCACGGATCATCGTGCAGTTGTTTCATTCCCAAGGCGATCCGCCGCCGCTGCTGGTCGACCGAGAGTACCTGGCATTCCACCACCTGGCCCTTTTCGACCAACTCGCCGGGGTGGCCGATCTTACGGGTCCATGACATGTCGCCCACGTGGAGCAGGCCGTCGATCCCCGCCTCGATCTCGATGAACGCCCCGTAGTTCGTCAAGTTGCGAACCGTACCGGTGACGGTGGCGCCGATCGGATAACGATCGGAAACGTTGTCCCAGGGGTTGGCCTGGGTCTGCTTCATGCCGAGCGAGATCTCGTGCTTCTCCTTGTTTATCGCCAGCACGACGACTTCGATTTCATCATCGACGTTCACGATTTCGTTGGGGTGGCCGAGCCGCTTAGTCCACGACATCTCGCTGATGTGGACCAATCCCTCGATCCCCTCTTCGAGCTTCACGAAGGCCCCGTAAGTCATCAGGTTGACGACCGTCCCCTTGATCACGCTGCCGACCGGGTACTTATCCTCGACGCTTTGCCATGGGCTAGCGGATTTTTGCTTCAGGCCGAGGCCGATCTTTTCTCGCTCGCGGTCGATGTGCAGAATCTGCACTTCGAGCTCCTGATCGATGGCCACCATTTCCGAGGGATGCCCGATGCGGCCCCAGCTCATGTCGGTGATGTGCAGCAATCCGTCGATGCCGCCCAGATCGACGAAGGCACCGAAGGTGGCGATGTTCTTGACCGTTCCCTTGCGGACCTGGCCGACTTCGAGCTCTCGCAGCAGGCGGTCTTTCTTTTCGGAACGCTCCGTCTCGATCAGCGTGCGGCGGCTGACGACGATGTTCCGGCGGGCCTCGTCGATCTTGAGCACGACGCACTGAATTGTACGGCCGAGGAAGTCGCGGATGTCGGGCACGCGCCGGACGTCCAACTGGCTGGCCGGCAGGAAAACGTTGACTCCGCCGATGTCGACCAGAAGGCCGCCCTTGATTTGACGATTGACCGTGCCGGTGACGACGTCCCCCTCGTGGACGTTCTTCATCACATCTTCCCAGGCGGCGATCCGCTCAGCCTTGCGCTTGCTGAGTGAGAGCATGGCGCCGTCGTCGCGGACGCCCACCATGTCCTCGATTTCCTCGACGAGGACTTTCACCTTTTGGCCTGGCTGCGGCGGTTCTTCTTCCTCACCCCATTCTGCCAAGGGGATGGTCCCCTCGCTCTTATAGCCGACATCGACCAGTACTAAGTCGCCGTCGATGCGCAGCACGCGGCCTTCGACGACCTTGTTGAGCGTGACGCCGCCCCCGGTGTATTCCATTTCGTTGGGGTCGGCCCCTTCAAAGGCCTCCGCCAACTCTTGTTCCCACGCTTGTTCGTCGAGATCGAGACCACGAATGAGGTTGCGGTTGACCATATCCCTGCCGGCATCCGAGACGTCCGCCGCCCATCGAGTGTCTCATGGACACCATCGGACCGCGGTGCTCATCGCTGAAAAGTGGAACGCCCTCGCCGGGCCGGCCCTCGGCAAGAGGGCGACAACGGCCAAACGAGAAACCGAATAGTATATGGTATCTTGGAAAGGTCCACAATTGGGGTTCGCTTGGAGAGCGATCATGCCGCGGGTCGAAGCTGGTCTTCCCTACCAATTGGCCTACCGCCAGCGGTTTCAGGGCTGGTGCCGATTCCTTGGGTTCGGGCTATTGCTGATGGGACTGGTTATCGGCCTGGCCAATGTCCTATTGCCGGCGGAACACGTTTCGCTGCATTCCCTGGTCGTTAGTTATATTTTTGCGGCGATAAGCGCTGGGGGGGGATCGTTGCTCCTATTAGGCCGCCGCGGCAAGCAATTTGACAAGGCTGCCGGGACGGTCACGTATTGGTGGGGTTTGCCGTGGCCGATCGGCCACACCGTCTACAACCTGCGGGCCTATGGGGCTTTGGGTATTCAACACCGGGACGACTTTGACCCTCCACGCTGGTCGGTTTTCCTGCACGGTCCGCGTGGCGCCCGGCTCGAAGTGTTCGATCTGCCCGAACTGTCTGCCGCACAGTTTGCCGCTGCGCAAATCGCGGGCTTCTTGGCATTGCCGATCGTCAACATGGTAACACCCCCTCCTCAATTCGACGTGCCGACCACCGAATCACAGGAAGTGGGCGATCGACACGATCGTTGGAGCCACCGACGGCCGGCCCCAGGTTTGATCAGACTCTGGGGCTGGATTCTTGTGCCGATGGGCGCAGTGCTTTGCGCCGGCGCGGTCGGCGGGGCCATCGCACAGCATGCGCCGCGGCCTGACCTGCCGCCCCTGGCCCTAGGCGGCCTGGCGGTCTTAATTGGGACCCTGTTGGTGGTTAGCGGTCGGCGTCTACGATTCGAGCGCCGCGCGCGGACCATCACGATTTGGCCCGCGTGGCCTCTGCCTCTAGATCGAGCGTGCCATGATCTAACGGCCTATTACGGCGTGATTGTCGCATCCGATGGCGACGGCGCGGCCGACGCGTCGCCGGTGGTGGGCCTGGTGGGACCACGCCACGCTCGGCTTGAATTAATGCGCTGTTCGACGCACGAGGAGGCACAAACGTTGGCCGCGACCGCCGCGAAGCTGACGGGTCTGATGTTGATCGATGAGGGGAGTGGTAGACCGGTCGAAGGTTAAGCACTCCAGCCCGACGGGAATGACGCTCTTTTGGAAATCATTCCCAAGTTCCGAACCAAGTTGACCCAGTTGGGTCTTTCCGAAAGGGATTTGACGAGTCAGAATGGCAACTATGCCTCCGCCAACCCTGAACATGCCGCGGATCGATGCGCGCCGCGACGATGCGCGGCGGGCAATCGCCGCATTGCGCGAGCGACTTAGCCCGCGAGGTGACATCGTCAGCGACGCAGGCCGCCGGCGGACGATCGAAGTCTTCGGTGAGCCGTTCACGCCAGCCCAGGTCGTCGAGCGGATCTGCGGCGACGTGCGCCACCGAGGTCTGGCGGCCGTACTCGATTACTCGGCCCGCATCGACCAGGCCGAATTGACGGCGGAAACAATTCGCGTTCCGGCCGCGGATCTGGCAGCCGCGCACGCCGCGGCGTCCCCCGACTTTCTGGCCAGCGTTCGCCGAGTGCGCGGAAACGTGCTTGAGTACCAGCGCGCTGTTTTGCACCGCGACGTTCGGCTCGATCGAGCTCACGGCGGCTTCCTGATGCAACGCTACATTCCTCTCGATCGCGTTGGGATTTGCGTGCCCGGTGGGGCGGCTGCGTACCCCTCAACGGTGTTGATGACGGCCGTGCCGGCGCAGGCGGCAGGCGTTGGAGAACTGGCAATCGTCGCCCCACCGACACCCTTCGGAGCGTACAACCGCGATTTGCTGGCGACGTGTCACGAGCTCGGAGTGAGCGAGGTCTATCGGTTGGGCGGTGCGCAGGCTGTGGCGGCATTGGCCTACGGTGTGGAGGGGCTGCGGCGCGTCGATAAAATTGTGGGGCCCGGCAACCTGTTCGTAGCCCTGGCCAAGCAGCGTGTCTACGGCGAGGTGGATATCGACGCGATCGCCGGCCCCAGCGAGGTGGTGATCATCGCCGACGATACGGCGTGCCCGCGATTCGTTGCCTCCGACCTGATCGCGCAGGCCGAGCACTCGCCGGGAGCGAGCCTGTTAATCTCCTGGAGTCGATCGCTGCTCGACGCGACCGCTCAGGCGATGGAAGTCCAACTGGCAACGCTCGAACGTGGAAACCTGGCTCGCCGGTCACTGGACGATTTCGGGGCCCTGATCGAAGTGCGTGACGCCGATGAGGCCTGCCGGTGGGTGAATGAAATTGCTCCAGAGCACTTGCATATCGCCACCGACCAGGCCGAACTGCTGCTCGGCAAGATTCGTCATGCAGGCGCCACGTTTCTCGGACACTATAGTCCGGTGGCCGTCGGCGATTACGCCGCCGGCCCTTCGCACGTACTGCCCACCAGCGGCACTGCTCGCTGGGCGAGCGGGCTATCGGCGAATGACTTCCTGCGGCGCATGAGCGTGATCCATTTCACACGCGACGGGCTTACGGAGTTGGCGCCAGACGTGCTGAAACTGGCCGACGCCGAAGGGCTGACCGCACACCGGGCCAGTGTCGAAATTCGGATGGAGGACCAATGACCAATGACCGATGACCAATGACCAAGTCCTACTTTCGCCCCGCCATTGACGCGATGAACGGCTACGTACCCGGCGAACAGCCGCAGGTGGGCAAGTTCATCAAACTGAATACGAATGAAAACCCTTATCCCGCCTCACCGGCGGTCGCAAGGGCGGTACAGGCGGTGCTCGAACGCGGCTTAGGCCGCTACCCCGACCCACTAGCCAGTGCCTTTCGACGACGCGCGGCGGAGGTTCTGAACGTCGATCCTGACTGGGTGCTCTGCGGCAACGGCAGCGATGAAATCCTGACACTTATCACGCGGGCCTTCGTCGGCGAGGGGCAGCTACTGCGGCTCCCATACCCCAGTTATATCCTCTACAAGACGCTCGCTCAGATTCAGGGCGCCAGGAGCGAGGAGATCTCATTCGAGCCCGATTGGTCGCTCGCTGACGGTTTCGCGTCGGCCGGCGACGGACTACGGCTTGTATTCCTTCCCAACCCCAACAGCCCGTCGGGCACGATGATTTCCAGCGAGCACATCCTGGAACTGGCCGAGCGGCTGCCTTGCCCGATCTTGATTGACGAGGCCTACGCCGATTTTGCTTCCGGCAATTGCTTGCGGCTCGTGGCGCAAAACGAGAAGATCATGGTCTCGCGGTCGCTGAGTAAGTCATATGCCTTGGCCGGGCTGCGGTTTGGCTTTCTGGTGGCCCAGCCGCAGGTGATTGCCGGGCTGATCAAAGTCAAGGATTCGTACAATTGTGACGCGTTGTCGATCGCCGCGGCGACAGCCGCAATCGACGACCAGAACTGGCTGGCGTTAAACCGGGCCAAGATCGTCGCCACACGGGCCGCGCTCACGACAGGCATGCGCGAGCTGGGCTTCGCCGCCGTCGAGTCGCAGGCCAATTTCGTCTGGTGCCCGCACCCTCAAGTGCCGGTCAAACCGCTTTATGAGCGGCTCAAGAGCCACCGCGTTCTGGTAAGGTACATGGATTATTCCAGTTGGGGCGACGGATTGCGGATTTCCGTCGGAAGCGATGAGCAGATCGAGGCCTGCCTGGGCTTGTTGAAGGGTATGGTTTGAAGACAGGGTCATTTGTCATTGGTCATTTGTCTCTTGTTGAGGGGCCACATAACCAGTGACCAGTGACGAGTGACCAGTGACCAATGACAAGTGACCAATGACTACTCCACGCTTCGCCACAATCCAACGCAAGACCGCCGAAACCGAGATCGCACTTGAACTGAATCTCGATGGTTCCGGAATTGCTCAAGTTGCCACGGGTGTTGGCTTCTTCGATCACATGTTGACGCTTTTGGCCAAACATGCGGCGATCGACCTTGTGGTCTCGGCCCAGGGTGACCTGCATGTCGACCAGCACCACACGGTCGAGGACGTCGGCATCTGCTTCGGCACGGCGCTACGTCAGGCACTGGGCGACAAGTCGAGTATCCGCCGTTACGGCCACTTTACGTTGCCAATGGAGGAGACGCTGGTCACGTCGGCCATCGACCTGAGCGGGCGTTACTTCATGGTCTTCCAAGCCGCCTTCCCGTCGCCCAAGATCGGCGACTTCGACAGCGAGTTGGTCGAGGATTTCTGGCAAGCCGCGGCGGCCAATGCTCTGTGTAACCTGCACATCGTATTGCACCACGGCCGCAACAGCCACCACATCAGCGAAGCGATCTTCAAGGCCACCGCCCGCGCCTTGCGGATGGCCGCGGAGGCCGATCCCCGCGTCAGCGGCATACCGAGCACCAAAGGGACGCTGGGTGGCAAAACGGAATGAGAAACTCTCGATCGTGATGAACACTGAACTAGGCAGGCAGTGAGCCGCCTCGTGCCGCTCTCGGCACTTGCAGACGTTCGCCCGGCACTCCACGAATTCCTGCCAATTTGGCTTTGAGCGCCACCACGGCCCTGTCGCATCGGCCTGTCCTTTCGTTATGATAGGAGGATGAATGTCACCTTCGCTTGTCCCCGGTGTGAGAAAACCAGCCGCGCCGACGTTTCGCACGACTCGCCTGCCCTCACCTGCGCGCACTGTGGTCTGCATCTGGCCCGGCCGGATGACGCCTACGACGAGGGGCAATTGGTCCGCTGCCTGGCCTGCCCCAGCACTGACCTGTTCGTCCGCAAGGATTTCCCCCAGCGGTTGGGGGCGGCCATCGTCGTGGCGGGCTTCGCCGCGAGTTGCGTCACCTGGTACCTCTACCAGAAAGAGTTGACTTTCGCGGTGCTCGTCGCGACGGCGCTCGTCGATGTAGTACTCTATCGGCTGGTCGGCGACTCGCTGGTTTGTTATCGGTGCGGTGCGCAATATCGGCAGGTGCCCGACATCGAGCGACGAGCGGGGTTCAACCTGGCGACCCATGAACGCTATCGCCAGCAAGCTGCTCGTCTGGCCCAGCGTAGGTCCGCGGCCGGCGGCGATGCGGTCGGTCATTGAAAGCGCGTGTGATGGACCAACAGCGGGAACGAATCCAGGAAGACCTGCGCGGGCTGATTTCGGGAGAGGTACGCTGCGACGACGTCTTCTTGCAGATGTACGCCAGCGACGCGAGTATCTACCAGATCAAGCCACTTTGCGTCGTGCGGCCACGCTCGACCGGCGACGTGGTCGCCGCAATCCAGTACGCCCGCGAAAACAAGTTTCCGATCCACGCGCGAGGGGCAGGGACCGGTCTGGCCGGCGAATCGCTCGGGCCGGGGTTGGTCGTCGATTTCTCCAGCCAGTTTCGCCGCATCCTGCGTGTCGAGTCCGAAAGCGTGTGCCTCCAGCCGGGCGTGGTCCATGAACGGCTCAATAGTTACCTGCGGCCGCTCGGCAGGCAGTTCGGACCTGACCCAGCGATGAGCCATGTCACAACGCTGGGCGGTGTTGTCGGGGTCGATTCGGGCGGCAGCCACTGGCTGAAATTTGGCTCCGCACGCCGGCACGTACTGGGTCTCCAAGTCGTACTTGCCGACGGAACGGTTCTGCAAGTCGGCAAGGAGCCACTCGAAAATGGAGTCAGCCACGATCCACAGCCGCGCAAGCGCGAGTTGATCAACCGGCTCGTCGAATTGCTCTCGCACTACGCCGACGTCATCCGCCTTCACAAACCCAAGAGCCTCGTCAACCGCTACGGTTACCAACTCTCCGACGTGCTCACTACCAACGGACTCGATCTGGCACGATTACTGACAGGATCGGAAGGGACGTTGGCACTCTCAACCGAAATCACGCTGGCCACGCAAGCGTTGGCGAAACACCAAGGAATGGCCCTATTGTTTTTCGAGCGGCTGGAGAATGCCGCGCGGGCGGTAGCTGAGATTCTTCCGCTGGCACCGGCCGCCTGCGACCTGATGGACCGCCGCCACCTAAGCCTGGCTCGCGAGGGGGACGTTCGCTACGACCAGTTGATCCCCGCGACCACTGAGGCCATGCTTCTGGTCGAGTGCCAGGGAGACGAGGCGGTCGAAGTTCGTGAACGGCTGCGGTCGATCGTCGACCGTGTCCGCCGCAAGAAAAAACTGGCATTCGACTCCCGACAAACGTTCAGCCACGGCGAAATGGAACTCTATTGGCAATTGGCCCGCAACGTGGTGCCGACCTTGTATCGCCTCAAGGGATCGACGCGCGCATTGCCGTTCGTTGAGGACATGGCCATTCCGCCGGAGGCGCTGCCAAAATTCCTGGTCGAAATGCAGAACGTGCTGAAACGTCACCAGGTGACGGCGACCCTCTTCGCGCATGCCGGGCATGGCCAGATTCACCTGCGTCCGTTCCTCGATCTGGGCGATCCGGACCACGTGCGAACGATGGCAGCCCTGGCTGGCGACCTGTACGAGGCAGTCTTCGCCGTCGAAGGAACGATCAGCGGCGAGCACGGCGCCGGGCTGAGCCGTACGGCGTTCATCGAGCGCCAATTCGGCCCGCTCTACGAGGTTTTCCGCCAGGTCAAGCGGGTCTTTGACCCCTTGAACGTGTTCAATCCAGGCAAGATCGTTGGCGGCGAGCCACCGCGCCCGACAGACAACTTACGGTCAGTGCGCCCAATCGCCGCTGCCAACGGCGCCGCCTCCTCGCCGCCGGCCGGCGCGCCTTCGGCCGCGCCGGCCGGTGAAAACGGACAAGCCGCCGCCGCAGACGAATTGACCCCAGCCGATCCGGCTGGCGCGATGGCGCGAGCCGAAACCATCGCGACGCCGCTCGCACTGGTCGAATTGCAGCTCAACTGGACTGCCGATGAAATTAACCACGTGGCGCGAAGCTGCAACGGTTGCGGCGCCTGCCGGGCACAGGACGGCGGCGTGCGGATGTGCCCGATCTTTCGATTCGCTCCGGCCGAGGAAGCATCGCCACGAGCGAAGGCGAACCTGATGCGTGGTATCCTTTCTGGTGAGCTCGCGCCCGAGCAGATGTCGAGCGAGGAGTTCAAGAACATCGCCGACCTTTGCGTGAACTGCCAGATGTGCCGTCTGGAATGTCCCGCCGGAGTCGACATCCCCAAGTTGATGCTCGAAGCCAAAGCAGCCTATGTCGCCGACAACGGTTTGCGGCTTGGCGACTGGATCGTGACCCGGCTCGATTTGTTCAGCTCGCTGGGTTGCCTCGTAAGCACGTTCACCAACTGGGCGGTCGGCAACCGGCAGGCCCGCTGGATCATGGAAAAATCCGGCGGGATCGCCCACGGACGGAAGCTGCCCCGTTTCGCCACGCGGCCGTTCATGCGGCGGGCCAGCCGCCGCCATCTCACCCGCCCCACACGTCGCAGCGGGCGAAAGGTGCTCTACTTCGTCGATACCTATGCCAATTACCACGACCCGCAGTTGGCCGAGGCGCTGGTGGCCGTGCTGGAGCACAACGGCGTCGCGGTTTTCGTTCACCCCGACCAGACCCAGTCGGGTATGGCCATGGTCTCGCTCGGCGCCACCGACCGCGCACGGCGCGTCGCCGCACACAACGCAACGCTCCTGGCCGACGCGATCCGCCAAGGCTACTCCATTATTTGCAGCGAACCTTCAGCCGCGCTTTGTCTCTCGCGCGAGTACCCCGATCTGCTGCGCGACGATGACGCCCGGCTCGTGGCCGAAAACACCAGCGAAGCCTGCGCCTACTTGTGGAACCTGCACCTCACCGGAAAGCTGCAACTCGACTTCAAGCCGGTCAATGCCTCGGTCGGTTACCATATGCCATGCCACCTCAAGGCACTCGAAGTGGGTTTGCCCGGCATGAACCTGCTGCGGCTGATCCCGGGCTTGAGCGTCTTCCATGTCGACAAAGGGTGTTCGGGAATGGCGGGCACATTCGGGTTGAAGCGGGAAAACTACCGCAACAGCCTGCGGGCCGGCTGGCCATTGATATCCGCGGTGCGAGAATCGACCTGGCAGGCCGGCACGACCGAGTGTAGCGCCTGCAAGATTCAAATGGAGCAGGGCACCAGTAAACCGACGATCCATCCGCTCAAACTGCTTGCCCTGGCCTACGGTCTAATGCCCGAAGCCGCCGCCCACCTGACGGCCCGCGGCCAGGAGCTCATCGTCACATGAACGCACGCGTGCAGTTTTTCGCGCTGGCCCGGCAACTCGCCGGAACCGAGTTTATCGAGATGGTGCTGGCCGACGGGGCCACGGTCGGCGCGCTGCGACAAGCCCTTGCCGAAGACCGGCCGGAACTGGCCCCTTTGTTGCCACATGTGCTGTTCGCCGTCAACCTCGAATACGCCGGTGATGAGAACGCCATTCCCACGGGCGCTTCCATCGCCTGTATACCGCCAGTGAGTGGAGGTTAGAATGAAACGTAGTCATTTGTCATTCATCGCTGGTCATTGATTACTCCAATCGGCGTATGACCAAATGGCCAATGATCGATCGTCCGTGACCAATGCCCCATTCCCACCTGACTCACCAACCACTCGACCCTGCTGTTATTGTCGCCCAGGTCGGCTCGCCGATGGCTGGGGCGGTGGTCTTGTTCTTGGGTACGACACGCGAAGTGACCGACGGTCGCCGCACGCGCTCGCTCGATTACGAGTGCTATCCTGAAATGGCCGAACGGAAGCTGGCCACTTTGGAGGAAGAGGCCAGACGGCGCTGGCCGCTAGTTGAATGTGTCGTCGTGCATCGCTTAGGACACTTGGAAATCGGCGAGGCCAGCGTGGCGGTGGCCGTCAGCAGCCCGCATCGAGATGCGGCCTTCGAGGCGGGCCAATGGTTGATCGACACCCTCAAGGAGGTCGTGCCCATTTGGAAACAGGAACACTGGGCCGACGGCACAAGCCAATGGGTCCATCCGGGAGTGACGCGTTGACCAGCCAAGAACCATTGCTCGACGGGTTTGGCCGCGTTCACAGCGACCTGCGGATCAGCGTCACCGACCGCTGCAACATCCGCTGTTTCTATTGCATGCCCGCCGAGAATGTGCGATTCAAGCCCCGCGGCGAACTGCTTACCTTCGAAGAAATCGAACGCTTCGTGCGCGTCGTGGCCCCGCTGGGCATCCGGTCGTTGCGATTGACGGGCGGCGAGCCGCTGGTGCGTCATGGATTACCCCGGTTGGTCGCTATGCTGGCCGGTGTTTGCGGCATCGACGACATCGCCATGACGACCAACGGCATTCTGCTGGCCGGGCAGGCCCGGGCCTTACATGACGCGGGCCTGAAACGGCTCAACATCAGTCTCGATACGCTTAACCCCGAAACGTTCTTTACGATCTCCCGCCGCGACGGATTCGAACAGGTGCTGGCGGGAATTGCCGAAGCTCAGCAGGTCGGTTTCGACAAGATCAAGCTCAACGCGGTGGCGATCAAAGGACTCAGCGAGCCGGACATCGTGCCCTTGGGCCGGTTCGCGCGGGAGCGCGGCCTGGAGATTCGGTTCATCGAGTACATGCCGCTCGACGCCGACGGGCGGTGGAACAACGATCAGGTCCTTTCCGGCGACGAGATCTTACGCCTGCTCACCGTGGAATTTGGCCCTCTTGAGCCGCTCGCCGTGACCAACCCAAGCCAGCCGGCCACGGACTACCGCTTTGTCGACGGCGGCGGCACGGTGGGTTTCATCAACCCTGTCACGCACCCTTTTTGTTCCGATTGTAATCGTCTCAGGCTAACGGCTGAGGGCCAGGTGCGCAACTGCCTGTTCTCGATCGTCGAGTGGGATGCGCGGGCGGTCCTCCGCGGCGGCGGCAGTGACGTGGAGCTGGTCGAACTCGTCCGCTCGTGCGTCGCCGCCAAGAAAGCCGGACACGGCATCAACAGCGACGAGTTCATCCGACCCCAGCGGGCGATGTTCCAGATTGGGGGATGACGTAAAAAAAAGGGCCGGCCTCCGCTAGCGGAGGCCGGCCTGATCAGTTGCATACGATACGAACCGCTCCGAGACTGTGCTGGCTCAAGATCGGGGTCACTCGCCGGGAAGTTTGCCCGCCTTGATCCGGTCGCCAAACGTCTCGTCCTTGCCGGGCACCTTTTCATCGAACACCGTGTCGAGCGACTTCTGGATTTTTTCCTTGTCCTTGGCGTCCGCCTTCTTGTCGAGCAGCTTGTCGAGCGCTTCGCCGTAGGCGTTGCGTTTCTTCTTGTCTTTGGGGTCGTGGCAAACGGCGCATTTCACCATGTCGACCTTCTTGGCGAATTCCTTCTCGGCGTCCGTCCCTTCCTTCTTGACGTACTTGGCGTTGAACTCATCGAAAAACGGCTTGATGGCGCTGGCCGGTCTCGTCGACACGGCGAACACCAGACACCCGCATAACGATACCAAAACTGCCTTTCTCATTGACGAATCTCCCAAACGGTTCTAAGGGTGGGCATGGGCCGGTTGCGTCCGCGCCGTGCGGACGTTCGGTGGGATGGTTCAACACCGACCCCGGCGTGCCGCCAGGCACACGTACACCAGTTAACCCAGGGGACTGGGTACATGTCAAGATGTCTCCACAAACGGGGGGGCGGCTGTTCAGCTCCAGCCCCACGTCAATCACGAAGCATGCGCGCCCATCGCCGCTTTCAGGCGCTTGTTGAACAGGAAAATGGCCAGGCCAGCGCCGACGCCGAGGAGCATGAGCACGAGAAAAAAGCCCGACTTCGACAGAAATGTATAGAGTTGCCCGATGTAGCCGGAGAGCAGGTTCCCAAAGAAGCTTGAGAGGAACCACATACCCATCATCATGCTGACAATGCGCACTGGGCTCACCTTCGTGACAAGGGACAAGCCGATAGGCGAGAGGTAGAGCTCGCCGAATGTCAGTAAGAGAGTGCAGAAGATCGGCCAGAATAGCGAACCTTTTTCACTGCCGACAATCTGAGCGCCAATAATCATCACGACGAAGCTAAGTCCGACGATGGTAGAACCCATCGCCATTTTCGTCACGCTCGACGGCTCCTTGCCGCGACTGGCCTGCCAACGCCAAAACATGTCAAGCAAGGGCGCGAAGATGAAGATAAAGAACGGATTGGCCGACTGGAACCAGGTCGAAGACGCCCACGACGGCCAATTGGTTTGCTCGTCCGCCCACGTCTGCATGGTGTTGCCCTGCTGCTCGTAAACGGCCCAGAAGACAATGTTCAGGCTGCAAAGGATGACTAAGGCCCAGATGCGGCCCCACTCGTCCTTCGTAAACGGCGCCTTTTCGACCGGCACCGTGGCGGAGGCCACGGATCCCCGCCTCTGGAGCGTGTCGGGCGCGAGAAACTGCTGGCCAAAGACCTGCACGACGAGGCCCATGCACATACCGACGCCGGCCGCGAGGAAACCATAGCGCCAGCCGACTGTCATGGCCAACGTGCCGCAGACGAAGTTGCATAAAAATGCGCCGAGGTTGATTCCCATATAGAAGATTGTGAAGGCGCCGTCGCGGCGGGTGTCACCAGGGGGATAAAGGCTTCCGACCTGTGTAGAGATATTCGGCTTGAAGAAGCCATTACCGATAATCAACATCAAGAGCCCAATGAAAAACGCATTCTCGGCGCCGAACAGAACAAACTGCCCCATCGCCATGATCGTGCCTCCAACGAAGACAGCGCTCTTTTGCCCCAGGTACTTGTCGGCCAGGTAGCCCCCAAGGAGCGGTGTCAGATAGACCAGCCCGGTGTACCATCCATACAGCACCGACGCGTTCGGCGACATCGCGCACGTCTGCTCAGCGATCGCTTGCGCAACATCGATCGTCATGCCAGCGATGCCGTTAGCCGGGTCACCCCTCACAAGCGCCGCCACTTTCGGCTCGATGCATTCCTTGATGATGTGCGGGTCAGTGACGTCAACCGCTGGCAAAAGCGACCGGATGAAGGACCATCCGAGGACGTCGTCAGGGTTCCCCCGGCCATTATATGCCCCACCCTGGTAGACCTGACGGATGCTGATGAACAGGTAGTTCACCATGTACAGCTTCAGGAGCCCGCGCATCCCGTAGTACGAAAACCGTTCCCACATCTCGGTGAAGAACAAAACGAACAGACCGACGGGGTGCCCGGCAAACTGCTTGTCGCTTTTGGGCCCCTGCCATTTAAGCGGTGGCGCGGATTCATTTAGAGTCATAAGCGATGATGCAAGCCGAAGCTCGAACTGCGACGTTATTTCGTTGAGAGTGACCGGGAGCGTGCCACAGTCTAGCCTGTCGCCAAGTCGAAATCGAGTACCGGAACGCAAAAAAGCTGCGACGGTTGAAATTCCAACGGAGTCCGCTACGGTTGGTCCGCCGAGTGGGGCGCGGGCTCGCCGGGGAGGCGGTCGGCGATGAGGCCCAGCGGTCCGAGGTCGCTGGCACCGGATAATATTTCGCTCCCCTGACGCGGATCGAGCGCGTAGTCGGCCGGCCGACGGCGATGTGCCGTCTGGTCGGAGCCCAGCGGATGCGCCCAACCTACACTTGCGCCGCTGGGGTGGATCTCGTTGGTTGCCCAATACGCTGTCCACTGCTCGAATGAAAACGACAGAGGCGCGGCTGCCGAGGTCAGGTCGGTGACTTTCCAGTAGCCGTCGAAGCCCTGGTAGACATTGTGGTCTCCCCGCCAGGCCACGCGCCGCTGGAGGTTGTTGACGCGGTCGGCACCCAATTGTTCGATGAGCGCCGCGTCCTTCTGCCCGGCGACGATGATGCTGTCGGCACATTGGATCTCGGTGTCGAGCAACCAAGGGGCGCTGTTGCTGCCCGCCAGACGGCACAGCCCTTTGGCCACTGCCGCCGTCAAGTGCTTGAGCTCGATTCGCACCTGGCCAACTCCCTGCTGTGGCGCCGTGGCACCGCCGCTGGCGACCAAAAGGCGTTCGCTCGTCGTCAATAGGCCGTTGTGCCATGACAAGTATAGCGGCTGCAGATCGCTGCTGCGTAAGAACACCGCCTCGCCGCGCGCGATGCAATCGCGGAGTTGGATCTTCACCGGTTCGACGGCCGGCATTCCCATCGCCAGAATCATCGCGTCGCTCCCTGGCGCCGCCTTGACGTCGAACATCGATACATCGAGATGGTAAGCGCCGCCTTGATCGGAGGCGTTGCGGATCGTCAACACGCAGCGATCCAGCACGACCGAATCGGCCCGCTGAGTTTCGACCAGCGCCCAATTCTCCGATAACAACGTCCGCGGCATGTCGAGTTCCAAGCTGACGCCGCGCAGTGCGAGGCTACCGCCTGCGACCGTGATCATGCTCCGTGGATACGCCACCGTGTCGGTGTTGCTGGGGCGAAAAACGATCGAGGGCCGGAACTTCTCGCCGGCGCGGATCGTCAAGCGGAGGTTGCTCAATGTAAACGGGGTTTCGTCACGAAGCCCGTCGTAGCGCAGTTCGATCGTATCGCCATTCTTGGCCGCGGCGCAGGCGGTCCGTAGGCTCGCATAGTACCCCTCGCCTCGCGGCTTGTCGCAAACGACGAGCAGGCCCTGGTCCAGTGGAGGCATTGGCAAAGCTGACGCATCGGCCGACTTGCCTTCGGTCGCAGGTGCCTCGCTTGCGCGCGCGTCGTTCGTTCGTTCGTCGGGACCCGTGGTTTCATCCGGCGGTCCATCGTCCGATTCGTCGGGAATGGCGTCCTGCGCCGCGGAGGAAAGCTGGTTCGGCGACGTGTTCGAATTCGCCATATCGTCCGAGGGCAAGTCGCCGCTCGGCGCGGGACCGGCTGGCTGGCTGGCCCGTTTCGTGCCGTTGGTAAGATTTTCAGCACCGGGCATTTCAGTGTCCGGGTGCCGGCCGCTTCGTGGCCCGTTGTTCGCCGAGATTTTGCCGTCGTCTTCAGCGGCCTCTCGTGTTGGCGACGGCGGCACCGGTGGCGCAACTTTTACCGTCGCATCGTCATTAGTTATACTTGTTGCACCGGCCAGAGAATCAAGGGTCGGACCGAGGTAATCGAGCAAGGCGACGCCACAGAACAAACCAGCCACTGGGACCATCCAGGGAATGTGCCGTCGGATAATCGAGGGCCGAGGAACGGTGGTCGGCAACCAGTGTGAGTCGTTTCCACCCAACACGCTGATGCCGAGCTGCGCCGCGAGCAGGTGGAGGTCGCGGATCAGGTCGCGCGGGTGTTGCGGTCGACGCCGAGGGTCTTTGGCCAGGAGCTTTCGCATGAAGTTGGAAAGCTCGTCCGGCAGCATCGGGTTCAGCTCGCGCGGGTCGGGTGGCGCATCGCTGCTGTGCTGCAACAGCTTCTGCAAGACCGTGCCGTCGGGAAACGGAGGCCGAGCGGTGAGCATGAAATAGAGCGTACATCCCAGTGAGTAGATGTCGCTGCGCACATCAGCACTGCGCGGGTCGCGGGCCTGCTCGGGCGAGATGTAGTCGAAGGTCCCCAACGTCACACCGCTTGCGGTCAACTCGTCGCCATCGGGCTGAACCTGGTGCAGCCGGGCCAACCCCATATCGACCAACTTGGCGCGGCCGCTGGCTGTGACGATCACGTTCGATGGTTTGATGTCGCGATGGACCACGTCGCGGCTGCAAGCATGGGCTAGGGCCTCGCTGATCTGCAGCGTGTAGCTGACGGCCTCGGGCAAAGACAAGATTCCCTTTTGCCCCACCAACTCACGGAGATTGATCCCCTCGATGAACTCGAAAACGATGTAATTCAGTCCCTTGTCTTCGCCGACATAGTAGACGCGGGCGATGTTCTCGTGGTCGAGCCGGGCGGCCGATTGCGCCTCGTTCTGGAAACGTCGGCGAGTCTCGTCGTCGGCCCCCTGGTCGCGGGACAGTACCTTGAGGGCCACTTCCCGGTTGAGCATGGTGTCGACTGCACGGAACACCGCCCCCATACCTCCACCTCCCACATACTCCTTGAGCTGGAAGTGGTTCAACTTCTCGCCGGCCAACAACTGACCCAATTCGAAAGGGGCAGTCGGACGGGCCGGACCAGCCGCAGGCACAGGAGGACGCTGGGTGATGATCGTTTTCTCATCCGGGTCGCAGGGCGGTCCACCCGGAAACAATGGGTCGGCGCCAGCGCTTTCGGCACGGGGCGTCAGTTCCAACGGTCGGTGGCTCGAACCGGGCTTGGTCATCAGCAGAGACGGCCCATAGGTCATCCGTGGAGTTTGTCTGGGGACGAGCGTCCCCTAATGAGAATTGTCGCTAACTGCTACTACCCCATCGTATTTCGTCGTCTTGAAGGGGTCAATGAGGGTTATGCCAATAGATATCGGGACCTTTTTCGGGGATGCAGCTTTTGCCGTGATTTCCGTGCGTCGGCGATTTTTTCAAGTTAGACACTTTGGCCGATGGGAAAACCAGGACTGCACAAAGTTTAGGCAGCCGGCGTCTTGCACAGAATCAGGCACGCCTGCCTCAAAGCTGGGCAGGCCCTTCTGTTTTTCGTAAGTGCTAGCAGTGCAATGCTATCCGTGCTGCGCTTGACCAGGCCCACAGGATGTTGGCAAGTGGGGGTCGGATACCGGCCTCACGGAAATGGAGTTTCACAAAACCTCGCGCAGGAGACAAGCGATGAACACGAAGGAGTTCGAGATCTATCGGAAAGCGGACGAGATGTACCGAGAGGGCCCGGACTGGGTCACCTTCTTCCGACAGATCCTCGGTGTGAATGGAGTCATGCGGACTGCTTACGCCGATCCCGCCCAACTGGCCGCGTTTAAACAGACTACCGAATATGCGGCGATCCAAGAAATGGTAGCCAAGCTGCGCGAGCGGAGTAATGTCCTGCCTCAGCCACAGGAGCCGACGCGGGTGATTACGGTCAGGCTACCGCAAAGCATGCACGATTCTCTGCGGGTCGAAGCCCACGAGTGTCGTACTAGTGTGAATAAGCTTTGCATCTCGAAACTTTTGCAAATGGTCGACGCGGAGCTGGTGCCCGCCGACGGTATGGGGGCTGAATAGCCAAACGACCAATAAACGAGGTTCGGAGCGGGCCTGTAAGCCGGGTTTTGTCCCCGCGCGGCGACTGCCGCGCGGGGGACGGTCATTTCTCTAGGAAGCCGATTGCTCGGCCCCTCTAGCGGCCTACCCGGAAGTCGGTAGCGCACCGAACCGCTGCGCGTCCGCGCACGCGTGAGCTTGCGCCACGCGCCGCGGACTGCTCCCTGTTTGGCTTTGCTCCGGGCGGGGTTTACCTAGCCAGGCTGGTCACCCAGCCTGCTGGTGAGCTCTTACCTCACCGTTTCACCCTTACTCCGCGGCGCCAGGGGCGCTCGCGGGGCGGTTTACTTTCTGTTGCACTTTCCCTGGCCTTGCGGCCGGTGGGCGTTACCCACCGCCCTGTCCTGCGGAGCCCGGACTTTCCTCCCGCCGAGTTTCACCCCGGCCGGCGACCATCCAGCCCGCTCCGAACCTCTTGATAAAATGTAACCTGCGAGCGCCTTGAAGGGAACTCTTTCCGTCTGGCGTCTCAAGGCTACCGGCTACAACACCTACCCTGCCATGTGTCCCGTCGGAGGAACTCCACATCCAGGGCGCTGCGCAGTCCGGGCTTATCGAGGCACCAATCAGGACCTACGAGAAAGTCGGGCGGAGCGTCGCCGCCAACGCGTTCCACGACGCATTCAGACGGCAGCAATTCGAGGAACTCGACGACAGTCCGAACGTATTCGTCGCGATCGATCAACTTCACCTGTCCGGCACGGACCCATCCGGCCAACGGCGTGTTTTCGACTGCGTAAAGGTTGTGAAGCTTGACCGAATCGACCGACAGCCGCGCCAGCTCACTCGCTGTGGCCAGCATTTCGTCGCGCGTTTCGCCCGGCAGCCCCAGGATCACGTGGGCGCAGATCTCGAAGCCGCGTTTTTGGCTGCGCGCGACCGCGTCGAGGAAGGCGTCGTGATGGTGACCGCGGTTCATCCAATCGAGCGACCGGTCGTGCATCGTTTGCATTCCATACTCGACCGATAGATAGGTCCGATCGGCCAATTCCGACAGCAGCTCGAGCACATCGTTCGGCACGCAATCGGGTCGCGTGCCAATGGCCAACCCCACCACCCGCCGATCGGACAACGCTTGTTCGTAGAGCAGGCGCAACCGGGTGACGGGCGCGTAGGTATTCGTGGCGGGCTGGAAATAGGCCAGAAAGCGCTCGGCTTTATAACGGCGCTTGACCCGCCGGATGCCCTCTTCGAGTTGTCCGGCGATGGAGTCGCGGGGCAGCCGGCGGCTGGGGCTGAAGCTCCGGTTGTCGCAGAACACGCACCCCCCCACCGCGACGGTCCCGTCGACGTTGGGGCACGTCATTCCGGCGTCGAGGCTGACTTTGTGTACCCTTTGGCCAAATCGACGGCGGAGGTGATAATGATATGCGTGGTAGCGTAGCCCCGCGGCGCGCCAGTCAGGTACGATCGTGTCGTGCATAGCTGGAAATTATTGACGCCGCCGCCGCGCGGGCCTAGACTCAAAGAGCAACGACGCGGGACAGTAGCGGGGCCTTCAAACCCAATCTGCTGCCTTCATCTCGAATCTTAAGTGCTATTGGCCTTCGGAACAAGAGACTCCAGCACGATGTTCGGCGAATTGATTCCGATCGGTGGCGGCGATCCGATTCCCTTGTTGAAGAAGAGTTTGTTGGTGGGCCGGCGGGAAAGCTGCGACATCGTATTGCGGTTTCCCAACGTTTCGGCCCATCATTGCCAACTCACGTTGATGAGCGGCTATTGGTACGTTCGTGATTTGCAGAGCCGCAACGGCGTTAAAGTGAACAACGTCAAGGTCACCGAGAAAAGGCTCGACCCGGGCGATTCGCTGGCGGTCGCCAAACACCGCTACGAGGTGCAGTACTCGCCGGCCGACCTGGGCGCGATCGGTCCTCCGCCGGCTGAAACGGGCGCGGCGATGGCCGAGATGTTCAGCAAGTCGCTCTTAGAGCGGGCCGGCCTGACCAAGGACCAGGACTTGGAGCGAGGTGCTCCGAAGCGTTACGACCTGAACAGCAATCGTCCTGGTCAGATCAAGGATCCCTTCAAGCCCCTATAGCTTTTCATTTGGCCAAGCCGAAGAAAAAGCAATTACGAGCCGATTTCCGCAAGAACCGCGCGGCCCGTGCGCGCCAGGGAGACCTGACTCGCAAGTTTCACGATCCCGACGCTGAGGATGACGACCCGCGCGACGAGCGCATCAGCGGCAAGGGAGAGTTGACCCGCAAGCGAACGATCCGTGGAGTCGACGCGGCCGACGACGACCAAGGACTTGCCGTACGCTTGGACATCGACGAGTTGGCTTGTCTGCGCGGTCGCGTGATCTCGGTCCACGGCCTGTCCAGCACCGTCGAAGCCGACGACGGCATGCGTTACCAATGCGCCACGCGGCGGCTGTTGAAAACGCTTTCCACCGATCAGCGGCACGTTGTAGCCGCCGGCGATCGGGTTTGGTTCCGCCCGGCCGACCACCAGGAAGGAATCATCGAACGGATCGAGCCACGTTATGGAGTGCTGTGCCGCGCCACGCGCGGCCGAAGGCACGTGATTGTAGCCAATGTCGATCAACTCTTGATCGTGGCCAGCGCCGCCGAGCCATATCTGAAACCCAACCTGATCGACCGTTTCCTGGTCAGTGCCGAACAGGGTGGGTTAAAGGCAGTGATCACGATCAACAAGGTGGACCTCGTCGATTTGGCGTCGCTGGCGCCCCTGGTAGGTGTCTACAGCCGAATGGGGTATCGCGTCCTGCTGGTCAGCGCGCGGACGGGCTTTGGCGTCGAGCGGCTGCGCCGCGCCTTGGCCGGCCGGCAGAGCGTGGTCGCCGGCCAGAGCGGCGTGGGCAAATCGTCACTACTAAACGCCGTCGAACCGGGGCTCGGCCTGGCGGTTGCAGAGGTCAGCGCCGAAACTCAGAAGGGAAAGCACACCACGACCACCGCGCGGCTGCTGCCTCTGGCCGGCCGTGGGTACGTCGTCGATACACCCGGTATCCGTCAGTTCCAGCTTTGGGACGTGGTCCCCGAGGAGGTCGCCGGCCTTTATCGCGACCTTCGTCCGCTGGTGAGCCGATGCGGCTTTCCCGACTGCACCCACACGCATGAAGCCGGCTGCGCCGTCAAGGATGCCGTGGCCGACGGCTGGCTCGACGCCCGGCGCTACGAGAGCTATTGCCACTTGTATGCGGGAGACATGGAGTGAAATCATGACGATCGAAACCATAGGCTGAAATTGATGAGGCGTGAACCCCTGTGGCCGCCAGGTGTCTGGAAGGGTGCGTCCTTTCCATGTTCCCACGCTCCTTCCTCCCAATTGGTGTATACTTTCCAAGGGACGACAAGCACAAACCAAAACCGAGGAGGACCAAAACCACGTGACCGAAATGAATCGCGCCGAGAGCGTCGTCAGTGAAGCGGCGGTGTTGGTTGGCGTACTGTCGCCCGGCAAGAACGACTCCGCCAATCCACTCGAAGAACTGGACGGACTGGCGACGACCGCCGGGGCCCAAGTGGTGGGCCAGTTGACCCAGCGCCGTGAATCGCCCGACAAGACCACCTATTTAGGCAAGGGCAAAGTCGAGGAGCTCCGCGTGCTGGGCGAATCTCGCGACGCCGACGTGATCATCTTCGACAACGATCTCTCGCCGGCCCAGACACGCAATCTCGAAAAGGCCACGAACCTCAAGGTGCTCGACCGGACCGAGCTGATTCTCGACATTTTCGCCAGCCGCGCCCAGACGCACGAAGCCCGCCTGGCCGTAGAGTTGGCCCAACTTCAATACTCTCTGCCGCGGTTGAAGCAGATGTGGACGCACTTGTCGCGGTTGAAGATGGGAATTGGCATGCGCGGGCCTGGCGAAAAGCAGTTGGAAGTCGACCGCCGGCTGGTCGAGAAGCGGATTCACGATCTGCAAATGGACCTGGCCGAAATCCAGCGCCGCAAGGAGCGACAAGTGGCGGCGCGCAGCGACCACCGCACTGTCTCGTTGGTGGGTTACACGAACGCCGGAAAGAGTACGCTCTTGAATGTCCTCACTGGGGCCAACGTGCGGGCCGAGGACAAGCTGTTTGCCACGCTCGACACGCGCACCCGGCGCTGGCAATTGCCCGGTTGGGGACCGGTGCTTTTGAGCGATACGGTTGGATTCATCCGTGACCTGCCGCACCATTTGATCGCCAGCTTCAAGGCCACTCTCGAGGAGACGCGGCAAGCCGACCTGCTCCTGCACGTTGCCGACGCCAGCAGCCCGGCGGTTTACGAGCAAATCGCGGCCGTCTACAAGGTGTTCGAAGAGTTGGGAATCGAGGCCAAGGACTCGCTGTTGGTGCTGAACAAGGTCGACGCGATGACCGACCGCATGTGCCTCGACGGTTTGTTGAATCGGTACCCCAACGCGCTACCGGTCAGTGCTCGCGGCGGACAAGGTCTGCCTCGGTTGTCGGCCGCGGTGAGCGAGACGCTCAGCCGCAACTTCCTCGACGTCGACGTCGAGACCGGCGTGGCCAACGGCCGCCTGTTGGCCTACCTCTCGGCGCACGGCGAAGTACTTTCAAAGCAGTTTTCCGAAACACGGGTCGTCGTCCATTGCCGCATTCCGCGGGAGCACCTCTGCCACGTACACGACGAGCAAACGGTCATTCGCCCACACCAGGCGAACGGCCACGCCGGCAACAGCACCGCCGTCGCTGGCCGCAAAGAAGACGTGGCGTAGTGCATGTCGAAACGTTCAATTCAAGGTTCTCGCGTCTTGATCACCGGCGCCTCCAGTGGCATTGGCCGGGCCTTGGCTTTGGAACTGGCACGGCAGGGGGCTAAGCTGGTACTCAACGCGCGGCGTCGCGACCGGCTCGACGAACTGGTCGGCGAAGTTGCCGCGCTGGGCGCCGAGGCGGAGCCGGCAGCCGGCGATGTCACGCAGGCCGAGGTCCGCCGCGCGGCCCTCGACCTGGCCCAATCGCGGTTCAGCGGTCTCGACGTACTGGTAAACAACGCTGGTATCGGCGCCTGGGGACGCTTTGACGAGGCGGCGCCCGATCGGCTCCGCCGGATCATGGAAGTCAACTTCTTCGCGCTGGTTGAAATGACGCGCGAGTCGTTGCCCTTGTTGCGGCAAGGCCGCGCTGGGCTGGTCGTCAACATTGCATCGATCCTTGGCCATCGCGGTATCCCTCGCTCGAGCGAGTACTGTGCCAGTAAGTTTGCCGTGCGAGGGTTCAGCGAGTCATTGCGGGCGGAGCTGGCGAGTCAGGGCATCGACGTGTTGGTGGTCAGTCCCGGAACGACCGAAAGCGAATTCGTCGCCAGCCTGATCGAGCGCAAGAGCGAGATGGCCTGGCCGGAGCAGCCCGCCGTACCCGCCGCCATCGTCGCCGCACAGACGGTGCGTGCCATGCATCTCGGCCTGCACGAGATCATCCCCAACCGCCGCGGACGTCTGCTGGTCTTGCTCAATCGCCTCGCGCCGCGGCTTCTCGACAGGTGGATGCAGCGCTACGGCTAGGGTTCGCTCATCCGCGCCCCGATCGTCGACAGCTCGTTGAACCGATCGACATTCTCGCGCGCTGTCCAGGCGATCGAACGGAGTACAAGAATGCGAAATAGCGGGTCGTCGAACGTCCAACTGTAATGACCGAGGATGGAACAGAAGACCCGCCCTTTGCCGCGCTCGTAGGTCCACAGCAATGGGCGCGGTTGATCTTCTTCGACGCCGGTCGCCAGCACTTGGACACGCGCCGGGTCTCCGACCAGCTCCCAGTAGCTTTCGTCCTCGAAATGGGCCTTCGTGAAATTGCGGGTGATGGGGTGCTTCAAGTCGCCGGCGAATTCGAGATCCAACGCGCCGTGGCGAAAGCGCGATCGGCCGCCTTGCCAGGCCAGGCCGATCCGTTCAGCCAACTGGTCCGGTGCCCGCTGGCCGTTGACGGCATAATGTAAAAACACCAGCCCGCCACCACGGGCCTGGTACTGGTCGAGCTCCTCGGCCTTTTCCGGCGACCAGGCCGGATTGGCGGAATAGAAAACCATCACGTCGGCGCTCTTGAGCTCTTCGGCGGTCGGCCATCCGTTGGCAGTCGTCACTCTGACACCCTCGGCCAATGGTAGCAGCTTCGCCCAACGCCTCTGCCAGTCGGGGTAGTCGTGCTCGTTTTCACCGTGATCCTTGTCGCCGGCCACAAGCACGATATGCAACGGCCGCGCTGGCTTTTCGCCTTGGGGCACCGAGTCTCCGAGCACGGCCTCGACCGCGGCTCGCATGCGCGGCGGCGGGGCGCCGGGACGGCGGATCTCGGCCGGCTCCAGTCCTTCAGGCGCCGCGAAGAGCAGAAACGTGAGCAGGTCGCGCATCGCCTCGGCGCCGATCGCCTTGGGTAAGTCCTGCGGCATGGTCGATATCGCCAGCGGCGTCATCTCTTCGATATCACCTAGGTCGACCACCGTTTCATTCCCCTCTCCGTCGGCAATCCGTAGCATTTGGCCCTGATTGCGAACCGTCCCGGTCAGCGTGCGTCCTCCGGCCAGTTGGATACCGTAAGCGATAAAGTCCGGGTTGATCGCGAAGCTGGGCTGGGCAATATCACGCAGTACGCTGGCATAATCGCGCTGGCGCAGGTTCGAAAGTTTCGGGCCTGAGCGGCCACCGACATCACCGATTGCGTGGCACTTTGCGCACTGCGCTTTCTCGCCGTAAAACACCTTGTAACCGCGGAGCCAATCGCCGCCGGCAAGTTCCGGCGGCATTTCACGAGTGAGCGGAGCAGTTTTATCGGAGTTGGTCTCGGCCCAGGGAAGCAGGATGCGAGCCAATGGCAGCGGACGCAGGCGCTCGTCCTCATTCGTTCGGTAGTTGATTTCGATTGCGAGCGGATCGGCGCCCGTCGGCACGGCGATTTCCATAGGCATCAACTCATTGCCTGGCATGAGCGTGAGCTCGTACGTGCCGTCGGCGTCCACGGCCCGGACGGCGATTCGTCCGTCGGGTGTCTTGACATCCAATCCCGCCGATCCACGTAGCACCAGCGTCACTTCCTCCGACGGAAGCTCGTCGTCGACCCGCGAGCCGGGCTGAACCGCCGCGCGCAACATGTTCCGAAGGTCGAGCTGCGTCCGTAGAGTCAACTGGCCGGGCTGCTTGATCAATTGCCATAGAAGCTCATGTTCGGCGCTACCGCCGGTATACGCTTTCGCAACCAACATGTTCAGGTGTGGTAGCCAGCCGGTCCAGGCCGCGTCGCCTTGGGCGGCTTGCCACGCACATTCGACTCCCGTCAAGTCGTAACCCAAATCAACCACGGGTGCTTGCGGCGCCTCGTGTGTCGAGGCCGCGTCGCGGCGCTCGGCTGACACATCTGCGGCGCCTGACAGACCAAAACGTGGCAACTCGATGGCGTAGCCAACCGCCTGCGATTGCGGCGCGGTGGAGAGGATTAATGTCCGCCGGTCCGTGCTTACCGACACGGCATGGACCGGCAACTCGAACCGCGGTGCGTGTAACTGCCGCTGCACAATTTCGTAACCGGGGCGAAACGACTCGAATCGGTCGCCGGCCCGCACGTGCTTGCCGTAGGTGATTTCGACATTGCCCGCCAGGTCACTCAAGAGCTCGATGTCGAGCGGACGGTCATGGGCGATACGGATCTCTTGCGGGCCAGCCGCCCAGACGGCTACAGGTTGCGGTGCGATGTGGTCGCTATAAGCAACCTGGTAGAGCTTCCCTTTTCCTTGCGGGCCGCTGCCCCAATCAGGCCCGCCGCTGTGCATCGCGACGACCAGGTCACCACGCGGCGTTATGCAGGCGTCGGACGCGAGCATGGCGAGTGAAGCGATCAGGTCGGTTCGAGCTACGTACCCCGTGCTGGTGCGGACGAGCTTGGTTCGCCAAAGCTTGCCCCGCGAATAGCCGCAGACCAGCGCATCGCCGCGCCACCAGGCGGGACCGAATGCCGGGCCACCGCCGAGGGGCTCGTTAAACGCCAGCCCGCACGTCGATTGATGTTGCGGGCTGTAGTCGAACAGACTTGGCTCGTCAATCACGCCGGGCAGGTGCTTCGAGTGGCGAGGCGGGAAGCCGTAGTGCCGGCCGCGCACGATGTGCAACAACTCGTCCAGCGGATTTCCGTTCGCAAGCCAGGTGGCGCCTTCCTGGTCGGTACAGAACAGCTCACCGTCGGCGTTGAACGCCAAGGCGACGGAAAAACGGATACCGGTAGCGATGACCTCGCGGCGACTGAAATCGGGCTTCACCTTGAGGATCGTGCCACGTTCTCCGCGAAGGTCATAGTGCGGCCGGCCCTGGCCGTCGAGCTGGTAGGCGTTGGTGTAGTCGGCCGTGCCCAGACCGAAGTATACGTTGTGGTCCTTGTCGATCGCGATGCCTAGCGCATCCACGCTGTGCGCCATCGCCAACGGCTGCCAGCCCTCGGCCACGACAATCTCTTTGTCGGCCCGGTCGTCGCCGTCGGTGTCGACCACCAGCGAGCACTTACCTTTGCCGGCGATGAAGAGTCCGTTGCCTTTGGCATAACCCGGCGGCGTAAGCGCCATTCCAATCGGCGACTGGATGCGGCCTTGGTTGTCCCAGAACAATTCCGCGTGGTCTTCCAGTCCGTCGCCGTTGCTGTCGGACAAGAGGTAAACATTGCCGTCGTATGCCAAGGCGACCAGCTTGCCGTCGTCGCGAGCCCGGATGTTGTTCACGTTGGTCAAGTCGAGGGGCAACTCGCGGACCGTGAAGCCCGGCACGAACATCTGCATCGCTGGTGGGTTCTCAACGGGGACAAGCGGCTTTCCGCCGGCGACCCGTTCGACGGAAAGTGGGGGCAGACCGGCGTGCTTTGTCGCCAGGTATTCGCCGACGGCGCGGCGCTCGACATCAGAAAGGCGTCGGTCGTACACCAGTACCTCGGCGATCGCACCGTCGAAGAAGCCTTGCACGCGTGGCGGCTCGCCATTGCCGTAGTAACGGGCGCCCACGTAAAGTTCATCCATTCGCAGTATGCCCTGTGCACGGTCGCGCGTGGCCTGCGGCTTGCCATCGACCAGCAACTGCACGCCGCCCGGCCCCGTACCCATGACGGCTTCGAGCAAGTGGAATTCGCCGAACGCGAAATCGTCGTTGCAGAGATCGACGGCGCCGCCAAAGCCGGACCCTTCAAGGTTGAGGGTTCCGAAGGTGGCCGAGGCCTGGCCGCTCAAGTCGACCGTAAGACCGGTGACGTAGTCGTTTTTACCCTGCGCATTGAACGCCAGGAGCCCGCGGAACGAACCCAGGTTCGATCGCGGCGCGGCGATGCTGAATACCGTGGTATTTTCGATTTCCTCGTGCAAACCGGCCACGGTCAGAAAGTCGTCTTCGCCGTCGAAGCAAACAATCGGCCGCTCACCCAGAGCAAGCCATCGTGGCCGCGAGGCGGCCGATGTTTGCGCAGCGTGCCGAGATTGCCCGGAACCATCGTACCAGGTGTCGAGCGGAGCTCCGGCCGCGGTCAATGGCGCAGAATTCGCGCGGCGGGCCTCGGCTTGAACCGAAGCATCGAACCAGAGGGCAAGCCCCTCATTGACCGGCATCCTGCCGTCAGACCAGGCGGCCGGCCTGTGAACGATGGCGTTAGCGGGCTCATTGGCCGTCAGCAATGTTGCGGCCGGCATCAAAACACCTATGAGCACCCCGGCCCATTTCCGAAAGCAACAAGATGGGTGGCAAAAGAACAGTACGAACCGCAGCAACAAATGCCTTGATTGCATCACCTTCGTTTGCCTCCCATCTCTTCGTCCCTCCGAATCGTCGGGAGGGCTACGTCAGTTCATAGTAGTTGCTGCCGGGCCGAAGCAAAGCCAGGTTACGAAAAACGCCGGCCGCCGTGGGTGCGGCGGCCGGCGTGGGATGCTGGCGGAGCCTTGTTACACCACCTGCGTATGCCCGGGCATGGCGACGACGGGCAGGGGCGGCTCGGCGTCCCAAGCGTACTGCTTGGGCGCCAAGCTGATCTGCGAATTCAGCGCCTCTTCCCAAGTCAGCATCTTGCCTGAGTACGTGGCCATCCGGCCGAAGACCGATGTCATCGAGCTCAACGCGCCGTACTCGGCCTCGTTGATCGGGCTGCCTGAGCGAATGCTCGACAACAGGTCGTGATGCTCGACGACATAGGGATTAGGCGAATCGCCGCGGAAGCGCCAGCGGTCGCCGCCGGCGATCTCGATGCGGCCGTCGCCGATGTCCGACGAGCCCTTGGTGCCGTGCGCGTGCTCCGAGACGCTCTCCCAGCAATTGGGAATGTGCCGGCAATAACTGAACATTCTCGAGCCATCGGCGTACTCGAACTCGACCGCGTGGTGGTCGTAGATCTCTCCGTAGTCCTTGCCCGTGCGCACCTGGCGGCCGCCCATCCCTTCGGCGCGGACTGGGTAGGCATTCTTGAGCCAGTTCACGACGTCGAGATTGTGGATGTGCTGCTCGACGATGTGATCACCGCAGAGCCAATTGAAGTAGTACCAATTACGCATCTGGTACTGCATATCGGTCTCACCCTCCTTGCGCGGGTTGACCCACACGCCGCCGCCGTTCCAATAAACGCGAGTGTAAAGGATGTCGCCGATGGCCCCATCTTGAAGCCGCTTGATCGTTTCGATGTATTGCGCCTGGTGGCGGCGCTGCAAACCCACCCCCACGCCCAGGCTTTTCTGCTTGGCGACCTGCGCGGCGGCCAACACGGTCCGTACGCCCGGCGCGTCGACGGCCACCGGCTTTTCCATGAACACGTGCTTGCCCGCCTCGACGGCCGCCGCGAAGTGGATCGGGCGAAAGCCTGGCGGTGTGGCCAGGATCACCAGGTCGACGCCGGCGGCCAAGACCTTCTGATAGGCGTCGAATCCGACGAACTGGCGCTCTTTGGAGACGTCGATTTTTTCGGACTTGCCCTGATTCTTGAGCTCGTTGGTGATATTGCCGAGTGAGCCGTTGAGCCGGTCCTCGAAAGCATCGCCCATGGCCACCAGCTTGATATTGTGGGCGGTGCGCATCGCGTCGATGACGGCCCCGCTGCCACGGCCGCCGCAGCCGATCAGCCCGATCTTGATTGTGTCGTCGCCGGCCGCGTGGGCCGAGCGGGCAACTCCCAGCCCGCCCATCAGACCGCCGCCCACCACGGCCACCGTCGAAGTCTTGAGAAAGTCGCGGCGGCTGGGCGGCGCGCGACGCGTCGATCGAGGTTGAGGATTTTCACTCATGATCATGTCTCCACGGGACGGGGGTAAGCTACTGCCGATTTGGATCTTTTCGTTCCAGGTTCACTTCGTATTTCTCCTTTTCTTCCGCCGTTGGTTCCATGAACGGCCGGACGACGCGAAAACCTGCGAACTGGGCATCGGTATAATACCAGATACTCTGCGGAAGTTGAGGGTCCTGCTGTTTCCAATCCTTATGGCTACCCCGTCGGGCGGCGCTGCGCAGCCGGTCGGGGTCGTCCTCCCACGATCCCCCGCGCACAATGCACGGCTCGGCCGTCGTGGGCACGGCCAGCGGGTTCACGGAAGTCTTGCCGGCGAATTGGGCATAGAAATCGGCAACATACTGATCGCAGCACCATTCGCTGACGTTGCCGTGCATGTCGCAAAGGCCCCAGGGATTCGGCTTCTTCTGGCCGACCTTGTGGTAGTGGTCGTCGGCGTTGTCATACGACCAGGCATATTCGTCCAGCTCCGCGGGATCATCGCCAAAGTGATAGGCCGTCGTCGTCCCCGCACGGCAGGCATACTCCCATTCGGCTTCGGTTGGCAGCCGGTAATAACGTCCGGTCTTGGCGCTCAGCCACTGGCAGTACTTCTTGGCCGCGAGCTGGGTCATGCAGATCGCCGGGAAACCCTGCTTGCCCATGCCGAAGGACATGTCGGTGTAAGGTTTCGTGGGGCGGGTCACGGTGTCTGCCAGCGTGTCGAGCTCGCTGGGCGACTCGCCCGACGCCTTGCGGCGGGCCACGTCGAGGCTGAACATGAAGATCTCGTATTCATCCCAGGTGACCTCACATTTTCCCATCCAGAACGGCGCGATCTCGACTTCATGCGTTGGACCTTCGTCGTCATTGCGTTTCGCTTCGCTAGCGGGACTACCCATCAAGAACTTGCCGCCGACGATCGGCAGCATGTCGAACTTGACCTTGCTGCCGGCGATGCGGTCGGCGTAGGGCTTCATTTCCTCAGGCGCGGCGGCCGTCGCGTTGGGCACCTCCAGCACCGGTCGTGCGGCAAGTTCGTCGCCCGCGGCAGGACACGGCTGCACGACCAACGCCAACAAAACCACGCCCATGCCAAGGCTCGGCGATTGCCAAGCGGTAGCCCGGCGGAATAGGTTAGAGATCGTGACGTTTATCATTCTTGTCGGCCTCGGTTCTCCGTTAGAAGTCATGTGGATGCTCGACATGCGAAACCCTCCACTCAACCGTGCTGCCCTCTCGTGGTTCAGGCCTCTCTTGGCGAAAGCAGCCGCACTCGCGGCACTGGCCGGTAGTTCGTGTGCCAACCTGGCGTCTGAGCCGGAATTGCACCGTTTCCAGTACGAGCAGGTCCACATGGGGCAAGCTGTAAAGCTTCTATTGTACGCGGCGGACGAGCCAACCGCAAACCTCGCCGCCGAATCCGCCTATGCGCGGATCGCCCAGATCGACGAGATCATGAGTGATTTTAAACCCAATAGCGAGCTTTCGCTGCTGAGCCAAAGTGCCGGGATGGGCCGCCCCTTGCCGGTGAGCGGCGAGTTGTGGTTCGTGCTCGACCGCGCCCAACAACTCGCTGCCGACAGCGACGGCGCGTTCGACGTGACCGTAGGACCATACGTGCGGCTCTGGCGACGGGCCAGGCGAACGCGCGAATTTCCCTCGGCCGAACGGCTGGCCGAAGCCCGCGGAGCCGTGGGCTTTAAGCTCTTGCGGCTCGATGCCGAGAATAAGACAGCTGAATTGCTGGCCGCAGGAATGCGGCTCGATCTGGGTGGAATCGCGGCGGGCTATGCGGCCGACGAAGCGTTGACGGCGCTCAATCAAAAAGGCGTCACGCGCGCAATGATCGACGCCAGCGGCGACATCGTCGTCGGCGATCCGCCGCCGGGTACGGAAGGATGGAGAATCGGAATTGCCCCATTGACCGACCCCAAGGGCCCTCCAAGCCGATTTCTGCTATTGAAGAACGCCTCGGTCACCACCTCGGGCGACGCCTTCCAGCACGTTGAGTTCGGCGGCAAGCGTTATTCGCACATCGTCGACCCGCGCACCGGGCTGGGGTTGACCGACCAGAGCAGTGTTACGGTCGTCGCACGCGACGGCACCACCGCCGACAGCCTTGCCACCGCCGTAAGCGTGCTCGGGCCGACGCGCGGACTTGAGCTGATCGAGCGCACCGCGGGGGCGGCGGCGCTGATCGTGCGAAATGTCGATGGCAAGCTCGAAACGCGCGAGTCGAGGAACTTGAACGAGTTCGAGGCAAAGCGATAGCGCGGGCTATCAAATCGCCTTGTCCACAGAATTGGGCACGACTCATCCGCCGCCCGGCCGGTTAAAAATCAGCAACGCAGCCCATGCCCCACTACCCGACAGGCCCCGAAAGGCGCCGCCGCGTAGATTTGAAGAGGCGAGATGGTAGAATGGAAACCGCTTCGGCGCTGGATCGGCTCCTCAACCTGCATCGGGGCCTTCGATGGCCCACCAGGCTTCGCGTTGCCTGCTCGTATCGCTGGTTCTCACAGCAACTCCCACCGCATGTGCGGCCGATGCACGGCGTGTTGCTTTCGATTCCGCGGTTCGCCCGTTCCTGGCCCGGCACTGTGCGGCCTGTCATGGGCCGGATGTCCAGGAGCGCGGACTTCGATTCGATCAACTGCCCTCGGAATTCGCCGACAAGGACATCGCCGGAAACTGATCGCTTCGGCAGCAGCGCGGGCACGCTCAGCGAAGTTTAGTATCGTAGAACGGAATTCATTCCGTTTTCGCCTTCAAACGGAATAAATTCCGTTCGACCCGCGGAACAAAACCGGCATAAACCTCCAAACGCCGCAACCCCAAGCGTTTATCAACCCAGGCTCAGGCGGCGTCAGCGATTGCTCGCTTCCGACGGTTGCGCCCGTTTCCACACAGTGATCGTCGAGCGTGTCCCCAACCCGGCGGCGAATTCGGTAGGGCGGGGCACGCCGGGCGGCGAGATGCAGAGCGTCAAGATATCGCCCTCAAGCTTGTAGATTCCCAGCACGATCTCACCGTTTTCCGGCTCGGCGTCGATCTCGGCCGGGCTCACTTGCGGCTTGAGTGCGAACCTCCCCTTGATTCTCGTCGTGCCCGTCTCATTGGCAATCGTAATCGTGTAGGAATCGTCCTTGACAGTACGGTGGTAGATCTTCAACCGCTCGACTGGCAGCTTGTTGCCATTCGCTTCGTTGGCCTCCATTACCCAGTCGCCCTGGAACCGCTCCTGTTCCTTCTTGGCGGCCCGATCGTCGGGACGGTTGGCGACCAGCTTACTGGGGTGCTTCACGAGATAGCTGCCGGACATGGTCCGCGTAAAAAAAATCGCATCGAAGACCTTGGTCCAGTCGGATTCTGAATCGGCATGCCCCAACGGGCGCGAAATAAGCGGCTCTGAAAGCCAGCGGCCATCGTCACCAACGTGCCTGAAATCAAGGAATGCATTCGTGAAGCCCGCACGTGAGAACAGGTCTTCGAACGATCCCGACACCACCGGATCGAGCTTTTGGGGCATGTCCCACCACGGCAGCTTGAATTCACCCTCCGCCGCCGTGAACGCCACGGTATACATCTCGTCCTTCAATTCTTGCCAGGCCTCATTGCCCATGGTCCTGGTTTTGTCGTGATGACCGACCGCCTGGCGCGGCTCGAGCGGCCGGCCCTCGGCCTTGATAATCATTTTGACGCTGGCCGGATTGCGCATGATGTGCATCGATGCGGCCCAAACGATGATCTTACGATTTGGGTACGCCGTCCTCGCCAGCCAGACCAGATTGCGGGCCATTTGCGGGTCGCGCACGTTCGTGTACTCGAGCCTATCGTCGAAATTCGTCGTAACGAGGAACTGCTGCGCGTCAGCATAGGCGGCGGCGCTTTCGATGAACTGCTTCCAGAATTCGAATTCCGCCAGAGGGATGTTCTCGGGGGCGGCAATCGACCCGAGCGCCTGACGGCAGGCGACAAAGGCGGCTTTTTGCCGCGCGTCAACCTTCGCCGGTGCCTTGGTCAAGGCGCGGCAGGCGTCGACAATTGCCTCCCATTCTTCTTTCGGTCGGGCTTTCTCCGGCAGCTTTTCGACGAACGCCGTTAGCTCGTCCACAAGGAACGTCTGCGATGCCTCGGCCGTGAACTGGCAATCGAACCCCGCCAGTTCCAACGGGCGTGGCGTCTTCGCTTGCTGCCCGAGATACTCAATCAGCGGACGGACCTGCTCGCTTTGCGTCCAGATGGCGAAAACGCCGTTGGCCACCGCCCGGTTTGCCGGAAGCTTGTCTTCAGATAGCAGCCTCCAGGCCTTGTGGCAGTCGTACAGGCCGCTCTCGAAGGCCAACACATCGAATCCGCATTTCTCATGCAGGAACCGGACCAGGCGTGTTTTCGCCAGGAACGTTGGCCCGTCGCCGTGAGCCTGCTCGCCGAGCATCACGATCCGGGCCTCGCCAATCGCGCGGCCGATCGGCTCAAGGTCGCTGAAATCGGCATCGGCCGGATCGATCGAGCGCAGCGCCGCCGCGTGTGTCTTCAGCCAGGCAATTCGGTCTGAATCGACGGCGGGTGATTTCGGCGCCTCGGCCAGCAGCTCGTCGAACTTTTGGTCAAGCACTTCTGCGCCGGGCGAGCCGAACCATTTGGCGAGCTTGGGATTGTCGAGGTGATGACTTAACAGCAGTTCATGTGCGAGCTGGGCGTACTCCGGCGAATCGGCCAGCCATTGCAAGGCGGGAAACGGGTCCCGATCGTCGGCGTGCCGTTCAACGAGCTTGGCATACTTGGCCGACAATTTCGACGAAAGAGCGAGCTGCTCGTCGCGGTTTTTCAATCGCTGCTCTTCATCGAAATTCTTCCGAAGCGCCGCGATCTGTCGGGCAACGCATTGGTCCTCGGCTTTATCGTCGAATGCCTGTGCGGATGCCGTTCCGAAGAGCAGGATAGCGGTAAACACGCAAAGTGGTCGCATTGGGTTAACTCCTGTCGAGTCGATTCAATGACGGAGACGATGAAATTGGCTCGGAACATACCTGGCATCGAAATGAACTTCCAGATTCAAGCCATGTGCCAAATTTTTAACCGGTTGAGCGAAAGAAGTCAAGCAACGATTTCGGTATGCTGCCGACTGCAGTCCCTCACAGCTCGCCCCGCGGCCAGGCTGGTCGACGGGAGGCGGGCGGTGAAGAGCGCGCAAAGGGCCCGCATCGTAGGTTAGGCTTTCCAGCCTGACGGGAGCACGCATTGGCAGTCGGGCGAGAAAGCCTAACCTGCGTCAGGGGCCTATTGACTGGGAGAGGGCGACGGGCGGACGTCGAGCGATGCCTGCGTGAGCGGCCTGACCGAAATTACGAGCGTTACCAAATGGACCGCTGGGATTGATCATCTCGACGCGGGCCTGGTCGCATTGTACGCGTGTTTGATTCGTAACGGCATGCGAGCAATCGCATCACAAACCGGGTATACTACTCGGTCATGTCTGAAGTTACCCACATCCTATCGCAAATCGAATCTGGCGATCCGTCGGCGGCCGAGAAGCTCCTGCCGCTGGTGTACGACGAACTGCGCAAGCTGGCGGCGGCCAGGCTGGCACAGGAAAAACCAGGGCAGACGCTTCAGGCGACAGCGCTCGTGCATGACGCCTATATTCGACTTGTCGACGTGGAGCAAGCACCGCACTGGGATTCCCGCCTCCATTTCTTCGCCGCGGCGGCCGAAGCGATGCGCCGCATCCTTGTGGAGCGGGCCCGACGCAAGCAGAGCGTCAAACACGGCGGCGGGCGAGTCCGTATTGATTTCGACGAGGCACTGGTCGTTGGCGACGAGCCCCACGAGGACCTCCTCGAACTCGATGAGCTGCTCGACCAACTGGCGAGTGTGGATGCTCGAGCGGCCGAACTGGTAAAGCTTCGCTTTTTCACAGGCATGACCGGCGAGCAGGCGGCAGCGGTCCTTGGTATCTCGCCGCGTTCCGCGGATATGCTGTGGGCCTACGCCAGGTCCTGGCTTTTCGAGAAGCTAGATCGCGAGAATTGCTGAAATTGCACGTTCTCCAGATCCATTTTCAGGATTTCTTGCGCTCGCCGGCTCCCGATTTCGCATTGTAAGGCAGAGGAAAGTACGAAAGGACCCATTTCCCGTGAATGAACGCGACCTTTTCATCGCCGCGCTGCAGATCGACGACCCCGCGAAACGCTCCGCCTTCCTCGACGTCGGTTGCGGTGAAGACGCCGAACTACGCCTGCGCGTTGAGGCCCTCTTGAAGGCGTTCGCCCAAGCAGGCAGTTTCATGCAACAACCGGCGGCGGCAGGCGCAACCTCAGCCATGCCCCCGGGCGGGCATCCCCTGATTGGCGCTTCGGCCGAAGCACCGGGTACGGTCATCGGCCCCTATAAGCTGCTGCAGCAGATCGGCGAAGGGGGCATGGGTACGGTCTTTATGGCCGAGCAAACCGTGCCCGTCCAACGCAAGGTTGCCCTGAAGCTGATCAAGGCCGGCCTCGACAGCCAGCAGGTCATCGCCCGCTTCGAGGCCGAGCGACAGGCCCTGGCCCTGATGGACCACCCGAATATTGCAAAAGTGCTGGATGCGGGCACGACGGAGGGGGGCAGGCCCTATTTCGTCATGGAATTGGTCAAGGGCATGCCCGTCACCAGGTACTGCGACGAACACCACCTCATGCCCAGGCAACGCCTGGAGTTGTTCGTTCCGGTCTGCCAGGCCGTGCAACACGCGCACCAGAAAGGCATCATTCACCGCGACCTCAAGCCGTCGAACATCATGGTCTGCCTCTACGACGGCAAGCCGGTGCCCAAGGTCATCGACTTCGGCATCGCCAAGGCCACCGGCACGAAGTTGACCGAGCGGACGCTGTTCACGGAGTTCGGAGCGGTGGTGGGCACGCTGGAGTATATGAGCCCCGAGCAGGCGGAGCTCAACCAGCTCGACATCGACACCCGCAGCGACATTTATTCGCTGGGTGTGCTGTTCTACGAGTTGCTGACCGGCACGACGCCGTTGGAACGCGGGCGCCTGAAAGAAGCGGCGTTTCTCGAAGTATTACGCCTGATCCGCGAGGAGGAGCCGCCCAAGCCGAGCACGCGATTGAGCACAACCGAGCGACTGCCCTCGATCGCGGCGAACCGGGGGTGCGAGCCAAAACAGCTCGGCGGGTTGGTACGCGGCGAGCTGGATTGGATCGCCATGAAGTGCCTCGAGAAGGACCGCAACCGTCGCTACGAGTCGGCCAACGGGCTGGCCGCCGACGTACAGCGTTACCTTGCGGACGAGGCGGTCGAAGCATGCCCGCCGTCTGCAAGCTACCGTTTCCGCAAGTTCGCTCGGCGGAACAAGGCCGCTCTGGCCACGTCGGCCTTGGTATTAGGGTTCTTGTTACTGGGGATCGTGGGGCTGGCGATCAGCAACTGGCGTATCAATGGGGAAAAAGAGCTCGTAAGGCAGGAGAAGGAACAGAAAGTCGAGGCGCTCAAGCTAGCCAACGCCAACCTCCGCAAGGCCCTCGATGCCGTGGACCAGATGCTTACCGAGGTGGGGCAGGAACGCCTTAGTTCCCTGCCGCACATGGAAGAGACTCGGCGGAAGCTGTTGGAAAAAGCACTGGAGTTCTACGAAGGCCTCTTGTCTGAAAACAGCGACGACCCCGTCGTCCGTTTCGAGACTGCCATGGCTTACCGCCGCGTGGGAGAAATCCGCTACAGGCTCGGCCGGCACGAACAGGCGCTGAAAGCGTACGACCAGGCGATTGCGATTTTCCAGCCGCTCGCGGCCGCCGGTGGGCGCCATGACGCCAATCTGCGAGAGCTGGCCCGCACGAACAGCCGCCGCGGCGTGTTGCTCCGCGATCTGGGCAGGATCGCCGAAGCCCAGCAATCGCAAGACCAATCGCGGGCCGCATGGGAACAGCTCCTCGCCAACGACCCTCAGGACGACGACCGAAATGAGTTGGCTCGGTGCCTGAATTTGCTGGCGCTGGTCCAGTTCGACACTGGAAGCACAGAGGATGCCGTCCGCACGTGGCAACAAACGTTGAAGATCGACGAAGAACTGGCGGCCCGAAAGCCCGCGCGGCTGGAATGGTTGCAAGATCTTGTCAAACACTCGATCAACTTGGGCGGCCGGCTCGCTGACGTCGACCGCTTCAACGAGGCGGAGGAATGGTTGCGTAAGGCCGTGACGACCGCAAAGGCGTTGGTCGCCGTGGCGCCCGCCGAGCCGGACTACCAAGGTGTGCTCGCGGGCAGCCATACGTCGTTGGCCAACGTGTTGCGTGCGGCGGGCAGGTTCGGCGAAGCGGAACCAGTCTACCGAAACGCTCTGGAGGTTCAGGAGAAGCTGGTCGCCGATTTCGCCGGCATACCAGAGTACCGTTTGTGGCTGGCCGATAGCCACGGCAACCTGGGGATCTTGTTCTGGCAAAGTGGGAGGAAGGCTGATGCGGTCGCCGCGTACCAAAAAGCCCGTGCGCTCTACGAGCGACTCGTTGCCGACTTTCCGGCCGTCGCCACGTACCACAACCATCTGGCCAACATGTTGATGAATCTGGCCTATCTGCTTTCTTCCCAAGGCCAAGGCAGTGAGGCGCGGCCGATCCTCGAGGCCGCCATCAACCATCAGCGGGCCGCCTTGGAACTGAAGCCCAACCAGCCGGTTTTTCTGCGATCGCTCGCCAATCACTACCTGAACCTGGCCCTCCTGCTGGACGACATGAAGGCCCCGCCCGAAGAACAAGACACGGCCTACCAGCGTGCCATCGAATCGATGCGCGAGCTATGGAAGCTCGCACCTGACGCGGCCGACTCTCGAAGCGGCCTGGGCGGCGCGATGCAGAACTGGGCCAGTTCATTGAAGGCGCGCGGCGACCTGCCGGCCGCGCGAAAGCTGTTGGACGAGGCCGTGGCTCACCAGCAGGCGGCGCACGAGCTGAATCCGCGGAACCTCACATACCGCGATTTCCTGAGCAATACGCTTCTTAACCTGGCCGAGACGCTCCAGCTCCAGGGAGAGCCTCGCGAGGCCGAGGCGGTCTGGCGCCGTGCGGCCGAGGTATTGGAAAGCCTGGTTCATGATCTCCCCGGTCGCACGGACTACGCGGAAAACCTGGCAATGACTTATGTCCAACTCAGCGAGCTTCGCGACGAACCGGCCGAGCAGGCCGAGTTGGTGCGCAAGGCTGTCGAGCTCACGCCCGGCAACGCGGGGCGTTGGACCTGGCTGGGCGTGATTTATTGCCTCAGCAACGACTGGAAGGCCGCCGTCGTCGCGCTTGAAAAAGCCGAGGGGCTGGACCCGGAAGGTACTGAAACGGGCCAATTCCACCTGGCCATCGCCCACGCGCAACTGGGGCATCGCGAGGAAGCCAAGGCATGGTATGACCGTGCGCTGGCTTGGGTCGAGCGGAACCGGCAAGAATTGCAGAAATTCCCTTCACGAGTCGAAGCCGACAAACAATTGCAGGCCGCGGCGGAGGAGGCATTGAAGCCGGAAAGCGAAGAGAGCCATCCCGAAAAGAGCCACCCCGATGTGGAGAAGCCTAACGCGGAGAAGTAGCTCAGGGCCCTTCAACCTGAGATGGTTTGAGCAATTCGTTCCCACGCTCCCGCGTTGAAGCGAGACGCGAACGACTTCCGGCTGAAAAGACGGAAAACGACAAAAGCGGCCGGCGAGGCTTACCGCCAAGCAAGTCCCTCGCCGGCCCGGCACCGCCCGGGCGCTCGGTCTGCGCGCACGGTGCGATGTTCTTTTTATTGTAACGCCGACCGATTCCATCCAAAAGGACATCGTCATGTTGGTCCCCAACTTGCTAGAAAAACTGTTCCCGCACCGATTCCCGTCCCGAGAGGCCCGGTGTGGCCGCAACACAACGCGCGGAATGCGGAACCGTCGCCGCCGCGCCCAACTGGAGGCACTTGAAAATCGCGATCTGCTCGCCGCCGTTGTGGTCAACACGAGCGCAGACGAGACGGACGGCGGCGACACCAGCAGCATCGCCGCCCTGATCGGCAACCCGGGGACGGACGGGATGATCAGCCTGCGCGAAGCCATTCTGGCGAGCAACAACACGCCCGGCGCCAACACCATCACGTTCGATCCCAGCCTGGCCGGCCAACCCATCGTGCTCGCGCAGGGCGAATTGACGATTAGCAACGCCGTGACCATCACGGGCCTGGGTGCGAGCAACACCACGCTGGACGCGCAGCGACTCTCGCGCATCTTCGACATCACGGCCGCGGCAGGTGCCGTTACCCTGGATGGGTTGACGCTGCAAAACGGGTTTGTGGCGAGCGCCGACGGCGGCGCGGTTTATTCCGCAAGCGCTCTGACGGTGAAGAACAGCGAAATCGTATCGAACATTTCTTACGGCGAGGGCAGCGGCATTTTCGCGCTGGGCGATGTCACTGTCAGCAACAGTTCTATCGAAGGCAACAGCGAGGGCAGCGGCGCGGGTATCGACTCTGTTTCTGGTGCCGTGACCATCGGCAGTAGTACTGTCTTCGACAACAATGGAGGTATTGTAGCCGAACATGGCCCCGTGACGGTCAACAACAGCACCATCTACTACAACTATGGATTCGGCATTCAGGCTGGTACTTTGGCTACCGATGGCCCGGTCACGATCCGCAGTTCGATCGTGGCGGGCGACTATGCTGATCTGAGCTACGGTTCGGCCGTTCCCGTCACCGTCAGCAACAGCCTCATCGGTGACAACTTCGGCAGCGGCCTGGCCGAAGCCCCGGTCGGCGCCCCCGACAGCAACGGCAACTTCGTCGGCGGCCCTGTCGGTGGCGCCATCGACCCCGGGCTGCAGTACGGCACTTATCACTACTCTAATTCTTACGAAGAAGATCTGATCGGCAGGCAGAACGGCGGCCCGACCCGCACGTTGATGCTGCTGCCGGGCAGCCCGGCCATCGACACCGGCGCCAACCCCGATCACCTGGCCACGGATCAGCGCGGCGCGCCTTTCGCGCGCACCGCCGGTGGTAAGACCGACATGGGTGCCTTCGAGCTCCAGACGTCGCAGTTCACTCCCACGCTAAGCCTCAGTGCTCCCAGCACCACGTACGGCCACACGGTTAGCATAGAGGTCGCGGGCGTCGACAGCCCGGCTGCACCTGATCTTGAAAGCGTGCCCGTGACCACGACGTATTATGCAGGCTCGACGGCCAGCGGCACGCCCCTGCTCTACCCACCTTATGAACTCGGCACCTACACGGTCGTGGGCAACTTCGCCGGCAGCGCGGAATACTCAGCCGCCAGCCTCACCGCCACTTTTGCCATTACTCAAGCCCCCACGACCATAACCGTGCTCGGCAACCACCAGGCTGTTTTTGGGCAAAACGCATCTATCTACGTGAAAGTCACGGCCGACAGTAACGCGGGAGTTATCGATACCGGTGTCATCACATTATGGGACGGCGCCACAGCTTTATTCACCCACAATATCGTCCCTCAAGATTACACGATCCCTGGTAGTGTTCTCTCTGGGAATTCCATCGCGTTTGGATTCGCTGAGGTTGCCTTCCCCATTAACGGATTTGCGGTTGGTGCACACACGCTTACTGCTACCTACAGCGGAGGTCCTCACCACCTAGGCAGCGCTTCGACGGCCTTTAGTGAGGTGATCGATCAAGCCAGCACCACGACGTTCGCATTTAGCGCGCCAGACCCGTCCGTGGAGAGCCTCGCTGGACAAGCCGTCACCCTGACCGCCTACGTGGGCGTGGTCAGTCCTGGGGCGGGCGCGCCTACGGGGAGCGTGACGTTCTGGGACGGCGCCACGTTTCTCGGCACCGGCACGGTCGAAACCACTCCAGATTACAATTCTTATTACTATCCAGTTGAGGCAACCTTCACCACCGACGGCTTCTCGATCGGCGCGCACAACATCACCGCCACATACGGTGGCGACACCAACTTCAAGTCTAGCTCGTCAACCAACGACCTCAGCGTGGCGATTCGTCCGGCCGAAACGGTCACCGTCACCTCGTCCGCCGTGCAAAGCACCGCCTCCTATGGTCAGAACGTAACCCTTACCGCGAACGTCAGCGTCGTGTCGCCAGACGTCGCCACGCCGACCGGCACGGTGCAGTTCCAAATGGACGGCCAGGACCTCGGCAGTCCCACGGCGGTTGACGCCAACGGCAACGCTTCCATCACGACTTCGTCGCTGCCGCTGGGCAACCACCAAATCACGGCCGTCTACAGCGGCAATACCGCGATCGATACCAGCACCGGCTTTTTGCCGGGCACCATCTCCACCTTCGCCGGCAACGGCACGGGCGAATATGTTCTGCCCACACCCGCCAACAAAACCGTGCTACTAAGTCCCAACGCCGTTGCCACCGATAAATCCGGCGACCTCTTCATCGCCGATGGCTCGCAATACATACGCAGGCTCGACGCCAAGACAGGCATCGTTTCAACTTTCGGGCCGACGGTCAACCTGAATAACGTTAACTACTACCCCGCCCAAGTCGGCCTCGTATGCGACGCCGCCGGCAATTTGTTCATCGCCGATCCGGGCGATAACGTGGTGGAAAAAGTCAGCCCGGCGGGCATTGTCACCATCCTCGCCGGCACATTCGGCCCATATCATGGCTTTGATAGTGGCGACGGTGGACCGGCTACCGCCGCAACGCTTGGCGCGCCGAGCGGACTCGCCTTCGACTCCGCCGGCGATCTGTTCATCGCCGATGCCGACGGCGGCAGTATCCGAGAGATCAATACCGCGGGCATTATTTCCACCGTCGCGGGCGGCGGATCTTGGTTCGATTCCAACGGCAACTATGTCGGCATTGGCGACGGCGGACCGGCCACGTCCGCTGTTCTCAATAACCCCACCGGCATCGCCGTCGACGCCGCCGGCAACCTGTACATCTCCGACGTAGGCAACTACGACATACGCAAAGTCGACCATGCGACCGGCACGATTTCCACCATCGTCGACCAGATCTATGCTCAGGGTTTGGCGGTCGACGCAACCGGCGACCTGTTTTTCGCCGACACGTACAATCAAGTCGTCAGCGAAGTCACTCCAGCGGGAGTCACCAGCACCATCGCCGGCATAAGCGGCAGCTATGGCTACAGCGGCGACAGGGGCAACGCCACGGCGGCGCTGCTTAGCTATCCGACGGCCGTCGCGTTCGACACCGCCGGCGAGCTCTTGATCGCCGACAGCGGTAACAACGTCATCCGCGAGATTAACACCACGGGTACGATTAGCACCATCGCCGGTGGCGGTGCGCTGGGCAACGCCGGCGACGGCGGTCCGGCGACACAAGCCCCCCTCGACAACCCGCCGAGTTCGCTCGCGGTCGACACCTCTGGTGATTTGTTCATCGCTGAGCCCAACTTCAACGTCGTGCGGGAGGTCACTCCGGCGGGTATCATCACCACGGTCGCCGGCAGCGGCGGAGGTCGCGGCTACAGCGGTGACGGCGGACCAGCCACTTCCGCCCAGCTCGCCCGCCCCGATGGTCTGGCGATCGACGTGGCCGGCGACCTGTTCATCGCCGACGCCGGCAACAACGTCATCCGCAAGGTCACACCCAAGGGCATCATCACCACCGTCGCCGGCGACGGCGCCGCCGGCTACAGTGGCGACGGCGGATCGGCCACCTCCGCATCGCTCAACTCGCCCGGTGCGATCGCCGTCGATGCGGCCGGCGACCTCTTTATTGCCGACGCGTACAATCAGGTCATCCGCAAGGTCAGTCCCGCGGGCATCATCACCACTGTCGCGACCGGTTACGCGACGGGGCTGGCCACTGATGCGGCCGGCGATCTCTTCATTGCCGAAGGCAATTATTATGGTTCCGGTGACGTGCGCGAGGTCAGTCCCACGGGGGCGGTCACGTTCATCGCCGGCGCTAGCTATGTTCCTCCTGGCACCGGTGAAGGCGACGGCGGACCCGCGACCGCTGCCGCGCTCTATCCCGGACAGATTACATTTGACGCCGCCGGCAACCTGCTGATCGCCGACACGGGCGATGGAGCAATCCGCTCGATCAACCCAGCGGGCATCATTACTACCGTCGCCGGCGGCGCACCCATCTACGATTCGAATGGCAACTACATTTACTACACTGGAAATGGCGACGGCGGACCGGCCACAAGCGTTCGGCTCTATCCTGTTGGGATCGCAGTCGATGCGGCCGGCGACATGTTTATTACCGACGACCAGGTCATCCGCAAGGTCAGCCCGTCGCTGGTGGTGACCCAAGACGCCACGACCACCGCGGTGACTAGCAACACGAGCTCGCCGGTTTTCGGCCAAGACATAACGCTCACTGTCTCGGTCGACTCGGTCCTTCCGGGAGTCGGCACTCCGGCGGGAACGGTGCAACTTGAGGTCGATGGCCAGGATTTTGGCAGCCCGATGACTCTCGGCGCAAGCGGCACCGCTTCGCTTACCACGTCGGCACTGCCCGTCGGCATCCATACCATAACGGCCGTTTACAGCGGCAGCGCCCAGTTCCAGGCCAGCACGGGCGTGCTTGCTTCCGGGACAATTAACACCGTGATCGGCACCGGCGTTCCCGGCGATAGCGGTGACGGCGGACCCGCCATTGACGCGCAGCTAAACATCCTGCCCGAAGGACTGGCCTTCGATTCCGCCGGCAATCTCTACATCGCCGACCTTTATAATCAGGTGGTCCGCAAGGTCAGTCCGGACGGCACCATCACCACCGTGGCCGGAAATGGCACCGAAGGCTATAGCGGCGACGGCGGCCTCGCCACCGCTGCAGAGTTCGACTTTCCTTTCGATGTGGCGGTTGATTCGGTCGGCGATTTGTTTATCGACGATGTGGTCAATAACGTGGTCCGTGAGATCTTCCCGAATGGAATCATTTCCACTGTGGCCGGCGACGGCACGGGGGGCTACAGCGGCGACGGCGGGTACGCCACCGACGCCGAGCTCTATCGGCCTGGCGCGATCGCCGTCGACCAGTTCGGCGACCTGTTCATCGCCGATAGCTTGAACAACGTCATCCGCGAAGTCACGCCCGACGGAATCATCCACACCGTGGTCGGCAACGGCACCGTGGGTTACAGCGGCGATTGCGGAGCGGCCACCGACGCCTCGCTGGCCTACCCAGCGGACGTGAAGGTCGATGCCGCCGGCGACCTGTTCTTTTCCGACTATGGCAATAATGTCGTCCGCGAAGTACATGGAGGTATCATCTCCACCGTGGCCGGCAATGGCGCCGCCGGCTTCAGCGGCGACGGCGGATCGGCGACGACCGCTTCGCTCAACGGGCCCTCGTTCCTCGCGCTCGATCCGGCCGGCGACCTGTTCGTCTGCGACACCAACAACAACGTGGTCCGCGAGGTGCGGGCGGGCATCATCTCCACCGTGGCCGGTACGGGGACCGCTGGCTACACTGGCGACGGCGGACCGGCCGCCGCCGCGGAGCTCAACGGTCCGGCAGGCGTCGCAGTCGACGTGTATGGCGACCTGTTCATTTCCGACAGCACGAACAACGTCATCCGCGAGGTCACGCCGACGCTGATCGTTAGCCAGGCCACACCCACCATCAACTGGCCCACACCGATAGCCATCACCTACGGCGCGGCCTTGAGCGCCACGCAGCTCGACGCCACTTCGTCGTCGACGGTGGGCGGCACACCGGGGACTGTCGCCGGCACGTTCACTTATTCTCCGGCCGCAGGCGCGGTGCTCGCCGCCGGTCAGCAAACCCTGACCGTCACCTTCACTCCGACCGACACGACCGACTACGCGACCGTCACAGGCAGCGCGACCTTGGTCGTCAAGCAAGCCACTCCCACCATTAACTGGGCGACGCCGGCGGCCATCACGTACGGCACGGCCCTAAGCGGCACTCAGTTAGACGCCGCTTCGTCGTGGACCGTCGGGGGTGCGCTGCACGGTGTTGCCGGCACCTTCACGTATACGCCGGTCGCTGGCACGATTCTCGGCGCGGGCAACAAGACGCTGACCGTCACGTTCACTCCCACCGACGCCGTCGATTACGCCACTGCCACAGCCAGCGTCACTTTGGTCGTCAAGCAAGCCACTCCCACCATTAACTGGGCGACGCCGGCGGCCATCACGTACGGCACAGCCCTAAGCGGCACACAGCTCGACGCCACTTCGTCATGGACAGTCGGGGGTACGTTGCAAAGCGTTGCCGGCGCCTTCAACTATACGCCGGTCGCAGGCACGATTCTCGGCGCGGGCAGCAAGACACTGAACGTCACGTTCAGCCCCACTGACTCCGTCAACTATGCCACTGCCACAGCCAGCGTGACTTTGGTCGTCAAGCAAGCCACGACCGCCGCCACAGTCGCCTCGTCGGCCAACCCGAGCGTTTACGGCCAACCCGTCGTGTTCACGGCGACGGTAATGAACGCTAGCAACAGCGGCATGACACCACCGGGCAGCGTGCAGTTCGTCGTCGATGGCGTTAATTTCGGCAATCCGGTTGCGCTCGACGCGACCGGCCACGCGGCGAGCAGCCCAATGGCCTTTTTCACGGCGGAAAGCCATAACGTCAGCGTTCGCTATCTCCCTGCCAACAGCAACTTTGCAAGCAACTCGGGCACGTTCCGCCAGTCCGTGAAATCCGAGGCCCTTGAATCGGATCCCTTTTCACCGGGCAAAAGCGATCTGTTTGTCGGCGGCACGTCCGCCAGCAACCACGCCCAAATCGGGCTGAACAAGGGGCAGGTCACCGTCGATCTCCATGACGGTTCGCAGCCCTTCCAAACGCCGCTTGCCGGACTCAATGCACTGGTGGTTTACGGCCAGGGAGCCAACGAGAATATCGAGGTCGAAAATCACCTGACGCTTCCGGCCTTCTTGTTCGGCGGCAACGGAGGAAACGTCCATATCCAAGCCGGCGGCGGTCCGACCGTCGAAGTTGGCGGCAGCGGCCCGAACAACCTTCTGGAGGGCGGTCCCGTGCGCGACCTTTTGATCGCGGGCCAGGGCGGCGGGCACCTTGTGTCGCATGGCGGCCAAGACATTCTGATCGGCGGTTACACCGATTTCGATAACAATCTCGCGGCGTTGGAAGCGATTATGACCGAATGGGGGCGCACCGACTTGGGTTTCAGCGCCCGCGTGAGCCATCTCCTTGGCCCGGCGGCCGGCGGCACTTCGGGCGGCCTAAACGGGGGCTACTACTTGAACGCCAGCACGGTTCACGACGACGGCATATCGGACCACTTGGAAGGCGGGAATGGCACCGATTGGTACTTTGCCAAGCTGGGCGCCCATCACGCCGACAATGTCGCTCCGATGACCACGGCGGAAAAATCCTACGAGGTCGGAATTAGTTCTTGAATAGATAAATGCTCCCTCGTCGTTCCTTCGAACACGGGTCTGGTTGAAAGTTTTAACAGCCTTTTCGAATGGTGGCAACGTGCCTTTTGCTCCGCGATCGGTCCAGCCATCGGATCGAAGTCGGCCTCTCCTCGATGCCGTGGGCGCTGACGATCTTGGGTCGGAAACCTGTCGCACCCTCGATCGGGGAGCGAAAGTCACCAGCTTTGAACCGCCACAACGGCATCACGTAGATATCCACTGCCACCAGCTCTTGACCGTTGAGCGAATCGCCCATTCTACTGGGGATGTCGCGGAGGGAGGAAGGGGCGGCGGCCGCGCGCAACGCCCCGGTCAGGCCGCATGCGTTTGATGTCCCGGTTCAGGCATCGCCGCCTGCGGATTAGGTATTCGGCGCGTCTCGACGATCCTGGATCAAACAACCGCTAACGAGGACCCTCCGTACGATGAGCCGCCATTCTCGGGTAAGAACGGTCGTGAATTGCCGCACGGTAGGGGCGCTTTTTCTCCTGGTCCATCTTGCCCTATCGCGTGCCCAGGCGGGGGACCCAGCCGACACGCATCCCCACTTGCATCTAATCCCCTGGCCCAAGAGCCTCGAAGCCGGCGACGGCTATCTACAGCTCTCCGCCGAAACCCGCATCGTCGCCGAGGAGCAGCCGCTGCAACCGCTGGCCCAGATCCTCGCTCATGAGCTGCGGACATTGACCGGCCTGGACCTGTTGGTTGCAAAGGGGGCGCCGCGCCCCGGCGATATCGTGCTGGACATTGATCCTCAGCTTCGGGCCGGCGAACTGATTCTAAGCGTCCGCGAGGGCGAGCTGGTCCGCACGATGGAGGGTGCGCACACGATCGACATCGGCGAGGACACCGTCGTGTGCGGCTTCGACTATCGGGCCGTAGCCGAAGGCACTTCAACGCTGCTCCAACTCATCGGCCAGGCGGGCGGCAAGTTTCAACTGCCGAAGCTCAAGATCATCGACTGGCCGCATGCCGACTATTGCGGAGCGATGCTCGACGTGGCCCGGCAGGACCATTCCCTGGATGACATCAGAAAGGTCGTCCAGCTTTGCCGACTCTACAAGACGCGCTATCTGCAGCTCCATCTGACGGACGATCAAGGCTGGACGTTTCCCTCGACGAAGTACCCCCAGCTCGGCACGCGGAACTTTGGCGCGCACGGCGGCATCGCGCCCCGCCGATACGATCTGCGTGAACTGAAGGACCTCGTCGCTTACGCCGACGCGCGGGGAGTGACCATCGTGCCTGAGTTCGAGGTTCCGGGCCACTGCGGCGCGGCGGTCCGCGCCATGCCGGAAGTCTTCGACGCCATCGACCCCGAATCGAAGCAGCCCATCGGCATCGGCTGCATGAACATGTCGAGCCAGGCGCTATACGAAGTGCTCGAAACTCTCATCGGCGAGATGTGCGAGGTCTTTCGGTCGTCTCCCTATTTCCACATCGGCAGCGACGAAGTAACAACAGGTCGGCTGTCGCTCAATCCGACGTACAAAGCGTTCATGGACCGGCATGGCCTGAAGGACGACCATGAACTGGCCGACCACTTCGTTCGCGAAGTTTGCGCCATCGTGAAAAGACACGGCAAGAAAGCGATCAAGTGGGAGGGCCTGGCCAACTTCGCCAGCGACGATGTGATCATCATGTGTTGGGAAGCAAACGGCGTTTTTGCCTCCGAAGCGCAAGCACGCGGCTACACGACCATCACCTGCCCATGGAACCTGGCTGTGCCTTGGGAAGAGTGGAACATGTACTCTTGCAACGCCAGCCAACTGAAGCGGAGCGATTCCGTGCTGGGAGCAACCCTCGTCGCCTGGGAACAGCCGCCCCAGGTGCATGTCGCCAACCTGCGGTCCTTGGCCAGCCGGCAGGAACGCACCTGGGGGCCGGACAACCAGGTTACGGTGGCCGGATTCGCAGCGCGCTTTCAGCCGCTCGACGCGGTGGCGGGCAAGTTGATCGACCTGCCTCCCAAGACTTCGCTCGAGGCCCAGTTCTCGACGCCACTAGGCACACGCGATTTTCTCGAACCCAGCTTCGCCCTGGATGGCAACGACGCGACGTTCTATCAGTCAGCCGACGCACCCAAGGCGGGCGATGCCCTGACCATCACATTCGTCGAGCCGCAGTTGGTATATGCCATCAGTGCGATCACCGGCAGTAATGGCCACGGACTGCTGGAGGAAGGCGAGTTGCAAGTTTCGCAGGACGGTGAGCAATTCGAGCCAGCCGGCACCCTTCGGGGCGGCGAGGCCCACGCCATTCTGGAAAACAATCGCGTCCGCGCCGTGCGTCTCCGGGCAACCGCCGCGGATCCGTACCCGCTGGTGGTGCGATCAATCGAGTTGTCGTTGCTGGTCGAGTTGTCGGGCGCCGTCAGCAATCCGGCCGTGACTGTGGGGAAAGGCAACGTCGCGACGCTTCGCGGCGACACCGACTTTGCATACCCAATCGGCGCGTGTTCCACGCCCGTCATCAATCGCGGGTTTACCCTCAGGATGGATAACGGCGGCAATCCGTTCAGCTACGGCGGACCAATTTCAGGCAAGGGGCATATCGAGCTACGGGGCGGCGGCGCCCAGGCGCCCCTGGTGCTCGATGGAGCACTGCCCAACACGCTGGATGGAACCTGGCAGGTTTTTGGTCATGTCCTGCTTAATAAGCCCGCCGGCGTTGCCGCGCTGGGCGGGTCGATCGCGGTCGGTGGGCCGGCGGGTGAAAGCGTCATCGCCTGGAACGCCGATGACCAGATCGATGATTTAGCTCAGATCGACGTCTCCCCGTCTGGCAGCGGCACGAGCGGCTTACTGCTGAATGGGAGACGCGAGCGGATCGGGCGCCTGGCATTGAAAGGGGGAGCGAAGGTCCACACCGGCGTCGCCGGCGTGCTGACGGTCGGAAACCTGGTCGTGGAAGGGGAGAGCCTGCCGGCCGGAATCTTTACGGCGTCCGAACCGTGGTTGGAAGGGACCGGCCATGTTGCCGTCGGCGAACTGGATTTCGTCGAAGTGGAAGGAAATGTGAAGGATGCCGCCAAGGCGTTTACGCCCAACCAGGTAGCGGTGTTGAAAGGCCCCACGACCCTTGAGCTCGATACCGGGGAAACGGTTTTGGCAGTTCTCGCCGGAAATCATCCCCTTGCGATTGCCGCGGGCGGCCAGGCGACCTTCAGCGGTTTCATTACCGGCAACGGGCCGGTGCGCTTCAGCGCTGCCGGCCGGCAACCGCTCACGATTTCGGGACGCGCCACCAATAGCTATCAAGGCGAGACGGTCCTGGCCCGCGGCCTGCTCATGCTCAACAAGCCTCGGCGCGCGGTAGCGATTACGGGAAATCTCACGCTGGGGGGCTCGGCGCCGGAGAATCTCGGCGATGGCGTCGTCTGGCAAGCAGATGGCCAACTCGCCCCGAGCGCGACGGTCACGCTTCAAGGATCGCAACCGTCGTTCTTGGATCTCAATGGCCATCAAGCAAGCCTGAGCAAGGTCCTTCTCTCACCAGCCGCCCAAATCCGCACGGGCGACAACGGCCACTCGGGCGACAAAGGCGGCCTCAGGCTTAAGCAGCTCTTTATCGACGGCCGGCGGCTAAGCGACGGCGAATACACCGCGCCGCAGTCGTGGCTCACGGGCAGCGGGAGCGTCGTCGTCGACGCGCGCGTCGACGTGCAGGGTATTGTCGGCGCGCCCGAAACGCAGATCGGTTCCGGCAACATCGCCAACCTGACCGGCGACACGACCTTCGCCTACCCCGCCAATGGCTGCCATGTGGATGTGATCACCAATGGACACACGTTGGTGCTCGATAGTGGCAATGGCAACGCGTTCGCTCTGGCGGGCAGCGTCTCCGGCACGGGCAACATCGAATTCTTCATGGGGCCATCCTTTACGGGGTTTAAGGACGCGCCGCTGCCGATTACAGGCGATCGTCCGAACACAACCACGGGCAAGTTCCTTGTTCGCAAGGGACGTGTGCAGCTCGAAAAACCAGCAGGGTGCGACGCCATCTCCGGCGACGTGATCGTCGGCGGGCAGGGATTCAACGATTGTCTGTTCTGGAAACAGAGCGAGCAGCTCAAGGACAGTGTTCATATCGCTTTGATCGATGCGGGAAGCAACGGCGCGGCCTACCTGGATCTCAACGGCTGGACGGAGACCGCCGCGAGCCTGACGCTGACGGCAAAGAACAGGGTGAAGACCGGGTCGCACGAAGGAGCCATCGGCCGGCTGCGGGTGAAATCGCTCACGCTCGATGGCCTCGCTAAGCCGGTTGGCACTTACACATCCGAAACCGAAAGCTGGATCGAAGGGGGCGGTGCGGTGGTTGTGGAACCCTGACGCTGCCGCGCTGCCGAAGGCAGGGTGCCGATGGCAGCGAGTGTGATCAAGGCCAGGCGTTGGCGGACAGCACAATGGCGTCAGCCAGCCGGTGTGGTGCGCTCCGGGCGTCGTCGCCCGACGCGTCGGCCAAGAGATACGAGTGCGGCGTGTCAAAAGCCCGGTGAGACGAGACGAAAACTCCGAGACTGCGCGCCAGTGGTTCTGGACATCTTGTTGAGGTCAGGGGCTTGTCCCCGACCCACTGACTTGGTACCCCGGATTCAGGGTCATTTCTAGCCAGCCCGCTTCGCGGGCCACCAATGTCGGAAAGAAACAGGCCGGGTTTGTTTCTTGCGAGAAACTGGCCATCCCTCCAAAGAGGCCACGGGCTCGCCCCGTGGAGTTTCACGTTAGTTACTCGCCCGTGACCCCGTTACTGGTGCGGGTTTTTTTTCCGAAGCTCGCCCTCGACTGCGAGACGAGCGGCGTCAGCGGTGCCAAGGAGGCCCAATGGTGCGTTGCCCCGCAACGGCTCGACGTCCGGCTCGCGTGGTCGCCGTTAGTGCGCGGCGGCGCGTTTGCGGGAAAGCAGGTGGAGCCGATCGCGCGGGCGGACGTTGAGCTGCTCCTTAGAAGACGGTAGGTCGCCGTCGGTGTTGAGCTGGCTGGCGTAGTGGCATCTACGCCTCAGGCAGATTAAACGACGGAGAATATGACGGCGGGCGCATTGAAACTTGCCGCAACAATTCAAAGCGAGTATGTTTAAATGAAAAAGCGCATGGGAGTTAAGAACAGTGAGCCATCTTCAAAAGATTGACGTGTTCCTGACAGGCACCAGTAACCGGTCACAGCCCGTGGATTACAGGTGTTCACGATCGCGGATCAATGACGGGGCGGGTTTCTTTGTGAAGTAGGCTTCCACGGCCGCCGTCAGATAGGCGAATATGGAGCGCCCTTGCAGTCTGCAGGTTTCGCTGACTGTGAGCATTCTCTCGATGGAACGGCTACCGGCTTCGCTCTGCGTCCCAAACGACAACTTGCGATAGATCACGGCCGGGCGAATTGCGCGTTCTGCCGCGTTATTGGTTGGTTCAATGCCTTGAACACGCACGAATGTCCAGAGCCATTCGCGATGGCTCGAGAGTTCGTCGCACATGCCGACCAGTCTCGCGTTGCCGCTGAATGCCCCGCGCAGCAACAAGCTGTCGACTTTCTGTCGAATCGGAGCCATCTCACGCTGAAATACCAGCCAGGTGATTTGTCCTGATTTGTAGCGTGACCAAGTGTCAAACAACAACCGCACCTGTCGCATCAGGTCGTGTCCGAGGCGTCGCACCTGGCACTCGTGATGATCGATGAGAGCCTGAAAGTCTCGCTTCAAATGAGCCCAACACCATTGCAATCGTTTGGCTCGCCAGTACATCTTCGCCCGGTCGCAGTTAACGACACCGCTGAAGAAATGTCCAAGCAGCTTCGGCAGGGCGCTGGCTTTACGGCTGGAAAAGATGGCGAATACGGCATACTTCGCAGCCACCGCCGCCCACAGCCACGCTTTCTTGTTGCCCTGTCGAGTCGGTGATTCATCCATGTTCACCTGCGATTCGTTGCCCAGCGCCGTCTTCAGTTCTTCATATGGCTGTTCGAGCGCCGCGCTGACGTGGTTCTGTATTTTGACCGTCAACGATGGACAACAAGGCATGCCGAGGAAATCTTGCAGAAAGAAGGCGGCCCGGCGTTTGCTTTGGCGGAAATGTCCCATCAAGAGGCCGACGAAGGCCACCAATCGTGGCCCAGACTGGCCCGTCGGCACGCCCGTGGGAAGGTCGGCACAAGTCGTTTCTCCGCAGCAGGGGCAGTCGAGCCGATGGCGCTGGAATTCCGTCACGTCCGGCTTGATAACAGGCAACTCCCAAACCTGGTGACGAATGGGCTCAGGATCACTGCCGTTCAGTTCTGCGCCGCAACGGCGGCATTCCATAGGCTTGAGCGGAATCACTTCCTTGCATTGCTCGGTAGGAATCAACGGGCGCTCGTGTTTCGGATGGCCAGGCTGTCCGCCGCGATTCTTCTTGGACTTCTTTTTGTCTCGCTTTGGCTTGGCGTGCGGATGCTCGCTGCTCGGCGGCAAAGAAGAATTCCGTGGCGTCTTCTTGCCGCCGTCCAACTTAGCCTTCAGATCAGCAACGACTTGCTCATAATAATCGATGATCTTCTTGACCAGTCTTTGGGTGTCAGGCGGCAAAGCTTGGATCTCTTCGACTGTGAAGGGCGGCTCGGAAAGCGACATGGCGAATCAAGGATCCTGGTGACCGATTGGTCCACCCCATTCCTACGCCACGTTCACTCGTATGCGTTCGTTTGTGCAGTATCCCGCAAAGAACATTTCTCGCGCACAGCCCCAGATTGTCGACAACGTCGCTGAACTTCCGCTGCACGTCAAAGTCCTCCTACTCTTCCACTCCGTGAGAGCTTACACTGGCATCTTGGGGGGGGTTGTCGCTGGCCGTCACCGACTCCGACTACCGTGCCGGACCACGTTCTTCGGGTCATGCCAGTCCATGCCGCACTCCAGGCATTGCTGGGCCTGGTTGGTTCGTAGAGGCTGGCCGCAGTAGGGACACGGATTCCCTTTTGGCGTTTGGGCTTTGAATTGGCCAAGCGATATTCGCTGCTCCACCATTTGTTTTGCCACGCACAGAGTGACGCCCGTAGCCTCTCGGAGCCTCTTTATGGCCGTAACCGAATGCCCGTCGCCGATCAGGGTCGAGAGTTCCGCTTCGAGGTCGGGGCCAACTTGTATCGGAGTTGATTCATCTTGCATTGCCGATTTCCTGCGGGACCTGCCCGATTCTACCAACCCAGCCAGCCGCCGGGTAGAATTGGGCCGGTCAAGTCATTCAGTCTGGTGCGATCAATGCCTTATTTGTCCGACCTGGGCAGGCTCACCATCGAGCAACGTGCCCTTATCCTGTCGAAACCGATCTGGCGAATGCGCCGATTCGCTGCGATGCTGGGCTGGAACGGCCTTCAGCTTGAGTGGATTAGGTTATCGCCTGAAGAAGCGGCCAGCCCGAATTGCTCGGTGGTCGCCTACTACTTGACCACCGATCAGAAACTCCGTATTCAGATCAACGAGATTCCGGCGGGCCAATCACGCTTTCACCAAGCCATCGTGGTCGCATCTCGAAATGGGATTGGAGTCTTCGACTGGCACAAGTTTGAACTTTTCGACGACGATGACTCCCTGGCTGCCGAGGCAGATCGCCTTCGTCCCTGGTTGGATCGCCAGCAGTTCAGAAATCCAAAGCGCCGGGCGATCTTCAAAAAGGAGCACCCCGAACTGCTCCTCGTCACGAAAAAGAGATGGAGGGGCAAGCGGTAGTTGTCGGCTTGATGCACGGCCCGGTCACTCGTCATGGGTTCGCTTCATCGACCCATCGGCCTCGATCACGTCCTCGAACAACTGCTCCAGATCCTTCAACTGCTGCCCTGTCGCAGTGTGAACGATTACCAGGCACCAAGGCCTTCAAGCGGCGCGCCGAGCTGTTGACCACACCAATGGCAACTGAGGAGCAAATCCGCAAGTTGCTGGGGCGTGGCGTCAGCAAGAAGCTCGCTCGAAAGCTCACCTACGACCAAGCTCAGCGCACGATTCACCAGATCGCCCAAGAGACCAAGAGAGCAGCACAAAAGGAGCGAAAAAGAATCGCTCAACGCCCCGCCATGAAACAAATCAAGAGGCTTTGGATTCTTGGGGTTCTGCCTTGGAAGACGGACAAACTGACGACCGTTGCAGGCGCCGAAGCTATGATCAAGAAACACGAGTCGTTGCCACCTTTGCCGCAACAATTCGCTGATTTGAAGGCTCTTGGAATTGTGGATAAGCCGCGTACACGGGGAGAGGCGGTAAGTCTAATTGAATCGCACTCGCGGCGAGGGAAAACCCGAGACCTGCGAGGCTAGAATTGATCGGCCTACGCGTTCTTTCAGTCGGCGGTCTAGGCCGCGGTTGACCAAACGGTGACGCTGCCCCCAGGCGTTTCCACCCCGGCGATTTCCGGATTTCCGGACGCGCGCGTATGCAGGAGTTCGCGGCCCTGCGAGTTCACGACTGCAAGAGCAGTCGTGGACATAAAGTCATTGAAGTCTACGGCAAGGGCGGAAAGGAACGGCTGGTGCCCATGTATCACGAGGCCGAGGAACGCCTCGAAGCCTGGCTCGACGCGGCAGGCATTTGCCCCGATGTGTCCGGCCCGCTGTTCCGGCCGGCCAACGCCGCCCGCGGCGGTGGCCGGACCGGTTTTGCCGTCCGCCCAATCAGACGCCGCGCCGTGCAAATGCAGGTCGAGGGCTATGTCCGTCTTCTCAAACTCGATCCAAACGTCACGGCCCATTCGCTTCGCGTGACGGCATTCACCACCGCCTGCGAGCGTGGCTCCGACATCATCGACCTGCGAGCCTTCGCCGGGCACGCCGACCCGCGGACGACGCTGACATATATCGGAGTCGCGACCGACTCAGCTAATCGGCCGCTACGTATTGAAGTATTGACCGCGGAGCAAGTCCATGCTTCCCCGTGTTCGCGTCTTGACCGGGGCTGTCGCAGGAGGGGGCCACTCGAAGCCAATGGCCGGACGGCCACTGGACAAATGCAGGCCGCTGAAAGACGGGTGCCAAGGGCGGTAGAAACGATGACGGCGGGTCGCAATCCCACTGCTGCCGAATTACAATGGCCATTCGCTTTCCACGACTACTTCCTAACTAAGTGCCTGTTCCAACAGGCGGGCCGAACGTCACGTCTCGACGAAATCTGCGCAACGTATACCTGCCTACTTCAATCTGGTGATCTGACGGGGAGAGAACTCTGTGACCGAATCGATCACTGACCTCTTCTCAATGGAGAGCCTATACCTTGCCTACCGCAAAGCCAAGGTCGACGTATTCCACGAGCGGTCGCAGCCGATGGCAGAAGCCTTCTGCGAATACGAGAAGTCACTTCACGCGAATCTTTCAGCACTTGCGACGCACCTACAAGCCAAAAACCCCAAATGGCCGACCGACGCCACGTTCATCGGGGGATTCGGATTCATTCCCAAGGGCATCACACTTCCGACCATCCCCGGCAAGTCATCCGGCGAACCACACTTCAGCCTTTCGGATCCTGAAGAGGCGTGGAAGTACCAGCTGAAGCGATGCGCAAAGGAAAAGCCGACCGTGGAATTCCGCCCCGTGGCTCACTTTTCTGTCGACATGTATGTCATCTGCGCGTTGTGGGTTAACCTGATCGGCCACATGTATGACGCGTGCCTCGACGATTGCGTACATGGCTCGCGCCTTCGACGCCTGCGAGGCGACGCCAACCTACGGCGCCCGAGCGGACAGTACCATGAGCAGGCTCCTGGATCATTCCAACCATATTTCTACTGCTATCGTGAATGGCGTGCGCGAGGCCTCAAAGCCATCCGCCACGAATTGAATAAACGACGTCGCGTCGTGGCATTGACCATGGACCTGACCGCTTTCTACCACAACGTCGACCCTCAATTCCTGCTCGACGCGAGATTCCTCACAAAGGCCCGATTCCAGCAGACCAACGGTCGTGACCTGTCGAACAATGAGCGACGCTTCACTTCCCAGCTCGTTAAGGCGTTCACGACTTGGGCAACCATGGTCCCAGGTTTCGACGCCGCCGGACCAACAGGCGTCCCGGTTGGCCCGTCGGCGCCTAGAATAATTGCGAATGTGTTGCTCGTCGAATTTGACCGACTAGTGTTGAGACATCTTGCTCCGATTTATTACGGGCGCTACGTCGATGACATC